>Ga0116227_10003916_pt1 | contig 32704 bp, 24 predicted proteins | sample S1TSphgellanicum_FD_89693 | JGI IMG/M metagenome (GOLD analysis project Ga0116227, IMG submission 89693) | Host-associated microbial communities from peat moss isolated from Minnesota, USA - S1T2_Fb - Sphagnum magellanicum MG | ecosystem: Host-associated > Plants > Peat moss > Unclassified... | reverse complement strand
TAAAAAGTTTTTTTAAAACCTTTTTTTCTTTCATATTTGAACTAAAGCCAAAATTTAGCTAAAACTTCAGGTAAAAAACAACAAAATAAAAAAAAAAAAAAAAATAAAGAAAAAAAAAAAAAAAAAAAAAAAAAAAACACCCCTAGTTATATGCATCTTTTTTTTTGTACATTTTTTTTTTTTTTCATTTTTTTGCCCAAAAAATTGGGAATTTCTTGAAATTTTTAGTTTTTACAACGTAAATTCGATTAATTTTGAAAAGAAAAAAAATCGCCAATTTTTCGATATAAAAAAATTGGAAGGAAAAAAAAAAAAATCCCTGGAACTTACAGGGTCCAAATTTAATAAAACCTGATAATTCATTTCACTAAAAGTATAGAAAATATTTAAATATTATTTATTCCCCTGTTTTTTTAATTTTGGGTTTCTTTGGAGGCAAACTGCAGCAAACCCTAATTTTTTGGCGCTGTTCCCGCGACACTACGACTATCGTCTTCGTCCCCGCTCCATCGTTCTCGTTACAAACCCTAATCGTGCTACTGCTGCTGGTGCTACTCTTCACGAGTTCTTAGTTCCGATCACTTGACGACGCGCGGAAGGGAAAGAAAGCTTCTGGATTTGTAACTCGATGCTGCACTGTTTGTGTATTTAGTAGGGGCTTCTGTGAAGCCCCCCCACCCCCCCTGTCGTCGGTTTTCTTCTTGGAGCCGTCACCTCCTGGAGGAGAACAAGAAGATATTGTTGTCTCAGTTGTGTTGTTGCAATATCTCTTCTTATTCTTTTGTTGCTTTCTTTTTCCAGTCCGCTTACACATGGTGTCGGGCCGCTGAGAGTGTTGATGGTGGAAGAGAGGGTTTTTGTTTGTGTGTTAGGTTGTGGGGGGATTTAGTATTGAATTCTGGAGTTTGAAAGAGGTTGAGGGAGAGAGAGAGAGTTTTGCACTAGGGTTTTGGTGTGAGTATTGCTCCAAAGGAAGTGTGGTAGTTTCTTTTGTTTTGAGATCCAGTGCTGTAATCTGGAATGGCTGATGTCAGGAATGGGGATGCAAGGGGAGCAACCGGAGTGCAAATCAATTTAGAGTATTATGGGAAACGCCTCAAAGCTCTTTACGGACATTGGAAGGAACATAAGAGGGATGTATGGGGAGGAGCCGATGCCATTGCCATCGTCACTCCTCCCTCCTCCGAAGATCTTCGGTATCTCAAGTCGTCGGCATTGCATCTTTGGTTGCTGGGGTACGAGTTTCCCGAAACTGTCATGGTTTTTATGCCTGGAGCGTTGCATGTAGTGTGTAGTCTCAAGAAGGCAAGCCATCTTGAGGAGCTACAAAAGTCTTCCAGGATGCTTACGGGGGTTGATATTCATCTTCACGTCAAGGAGCGTAAGGAGGACGGCAGCAAGGAAATGGAAGAAATCCTGGAGGCTGTGCAGTCACAAAGTAAGTCCAAACCCCCTACAATCGGTGTGCTTGCTCGAGAAGCCACGGAAGGAGCGCTCATGGAGAGATGGGCCATGTGTCTGGCTGATTCTGGTGCTTCTCAAGTTGATGTTGCCGGAGGGTTTTCGGAGGTTTTTGCAGTCAAGGATGAGGTACACTTCATGAGCGAAAAGCTCTGCAGTAGCGAAAGGGCTTTGTTGCATTGAAGCAGGTGGTAATTGAGGAGGATTGAATGGCTCATTTTTATAAGTGATCTTTCTTTCATAGCTGCTGCTTCCTGCAGCTTGTTTGAGAAGCAAAGCATCTGTTGTTTGCCTCCTCACGTTTTGCTTGATATTGTATCAGGAAGAGATCACAAATATCCGGAATGCTGCGCACTTAAGTGGACAGGTGCTGAAAGGCTTTGTTGTACCAAAGCTTGAGGTGATCATTGATGAAGAGAAGAAGATTACTCATGCTGAGCTTATGGAGAACACAGAAGAGGTTATTATCAACCCTGGTAAATTTCTGAAGCTCAGACCAGAGGATGTCGACATCTGCTACCCCCCTGTTTTTCAAAGTGGTGGAGTCTTTGACCTCAAGCCAAGTGCAGCAAGTAATGAAGACATACTGTACTTTGATGCCATGGGTGTCATTATTTGTGCCATTGGTGCCCGATTCAAGTCATACTGTTCCAACATTGCTCGCACAATTATGATTGATGCTGACAAACTTCAACAAAAGGCATACATAGTGCTCTTGAAGGCTCATGATGCAGCAATAGCTGCTCTTCGCCCTGGAAATCCTGTTTCTGCAGTTTACAAAGCAGCATATGCTGTGGTTGAATCAGGAGGTCCAGAATTCCTCCAACACTTCACAAAGAATGCAGGCACAGGAATTGGTATTGAGTTTCGTGAATCAGGCTTGACACTGAATGCAAAGAATGAGCGTATCATCAAGGCTGGAATGGTCTTCAATGTTTCCTTAGGGTTTCAGAATTTGACAACTGAATCAAGAAACCCTAAGTCCAGGAATTTCTCACTGTTGCTTGCGGACACTGTTATTGTGACTGAGAAAGGGTCTCCTGAGGTTCCAACATCACGGTGCTCAAAAGCCTTCACAGACATAGCCTATTCTTTTGAAGAGGAGAAGGAAGAAGAGCCTCAAGAGGAGCGGAAGCCAAAGCCAAAACTTGAGTCCAATGGCTCCAGTGAGCTTGCTGGGCGAATGGCAACTCTCCGATCAGACAATCAAGAAATGACTAAGGAGGAGGTGAGTTCCTTGTGGGCCTGTGACTTTGCTGTAGAAGATTGTTCAGGCTGGCATGCAAACAAAGAAGACTTGTGTTACTTACTGTCTTCTCTCAATTGCTCTGCAGGTCCGCCGGCAACATCAGGCAGAGTTAGCAAGGCAGAAGAATGAGGAGACAGCAAGAAGGCTTGCAGCTGGAGGATCAGGGCATGGAGATGGCCAAGGATCTGCGAAATCCACGGGTGACATCACTGCCTACCGAAATGTTGATGACATTCCATCTCGGGAGCTTATGATTCAGGTAGGCCAACCCAGAGACTCTTGATCACTGCATAAAATTTTATTGTTATGACATGTCTGATTTGCCAAAATTCAGAGATCAGTATGTGCAAACATATCATTGATGGGCACAAGGGTTATGGTCACTTCTTCAGTTCTTTAATTATTTCCTGTTTCTCTTTATGATTACATTGCAGGTAGATCAGAAAAATGAAGCTGTCCTGCTGCCAATCTATGGCTCACTGGTCCCCTTCCACATTGCAACAATAAAAAGTGTCTCAAGCCAGCAAGATGGTGGCCATTCATATATTCGCATCATCTTCAATGTACCAGGAGCAGGATTTGGGCCAAATGATATGCCTTCACAGAAATTTCCACGGGCAATTTATGTGAAGGAAGTCTCATTCCGATCAAATGACACACGGCATTCAAATCAAGTTGTCCAGCTCATCAAGACCCTCCGCCGCCAAGTGGCACAGCGGGAATCAGAGAAAGCTGAGAGGGCAACCCTTGTTGTACAAGAGAGGCTGCAAATTGGCAAGGGGAGACCAATAAGGTATGCCTCTTTGTTGTTTCCCAGGAAAATGTTGTGAACCAGATTACAAGCACCCACAATTGGATACTCACCTTTTGTCAATCACTTTTCAGTTTCCCAATGCAGGGGTGTGATGATATAGGAGGTACTTGTGAGCACATGGTAGTGTCTCATTTTCTAGGCTCTGTGTTGGTGTCAACCTCTTACTATCCTTACAATTGGATTTGTCAGTGCCACCAGCTCTGGTATTAGTTACAACATCTCAGTGAATCATTGATTAGAGAGATGAGGTCCTCACACGGTAAAGGAACCTCATTAATGTGGATTCTCTTGCAGGTTGTCAGATTTGTGGATCCGTCCTGCTTTTGGAGGACGGGGAAGGAAGATGAGTGGGACACTAGAAGCTCATGCAAATGGGTTTCGGTACTCAACCATGAGGCAAGAAGAAAAAGTGGATATAATGTACCGGAACATAAAGCATGCATTTTTCCAACCAGCAGAGAAGGAGATGATTACAATCCTCCATTTCCACCTTCATAACTATATCATGGTTGGCACAAAGAAGACAAATAATGTCCAGTTTTATGTTGAGGTAGGTAATGTGCCTCAGAAGCGAATTCTAAACTGAGTGGTTGCACTTTGTTTCTTGAAGATCTAGTTGGTTCCCTTCAACAGTTCTGTGGCATCGTGGTTTGACCTTACAGGAATCCCTGATGAGTAAAGAACAGTGCAATAGGTCTGCAGTAAAACTAGGCTCATCACCCAAATCTTGATTCTGCTAGTGGGCTCAAACTTACTAGATCCCTGTAGTCATCATATTACCAGAGGGAGCACGCATGTTTTAGTTGACCTACTTGCTTGAATTGATATGGTTACAAATGTCATGTTTGGGTATGAACAGGTGATGGAGGCGGTTCAAACTTTGGGTGGGAATAGGAGGTCAATGATGGACCCAGATGAAATTGAAGAAGAGCAGCAAGAGAGAGATAGGCGCAACAAAATCAACAAGGAATTTGAAGTCTTTGTGAAGAGGATGGCAGAGCTTTGGGATCAACCACCATGGCGGGAACTAGACTTGGAATTTGACATTCCTTTTCGAGAGCTTGGATTCCACGGTGTACCCAACAAGTCTTCAGCTTTTATTGTGCCAACTGTGAACTGTTTGGTTGAGCTCATCGAGACACCATTTCTTGTAGTGAGCTTGAATGACATTGAGATAGTGAACCTTGAACGAGTTGGCCTAGGCCAGAAGGCATTTGACATGGCCATTGTCTTCAAGGATTTCAAGAGAGACATCCTGCGCATAGATGCCATTCCATCCACATCACTGGATGGTATCAAAGAGTGGCTCAACTCGATGAACATAAAGTACTATGAAAGTCGCATGAACTTGAATTGGCGACCAATTTTGAAGACCATTCTTGAGGTTGATCTCCCTATAATCTCTGTTCATTTTTGACGTTGCTGTGAATATCTTCTTTCTTTGACTGTAAAATGTACCAGGTTCTCATCAAGTCTGATATTTTCTTGGATGTGTTCACTTTCAGGACCCTGAAAAATTTATTGAAGATGGTGGCTGGGAGTTCCTCAATATGGAAGCAAGTGATTCTGAATCAGAAAAGTCTGAAGAGTCTGATGAAGGCTATGAACCATCTGACGTTGAAGTGGTATCCGAGTCAGAGGATGATGATTCAGATGAAGAATCAGTTGTGGAATCTGAGGAAGAAGAGGTAAATTTTTTTCTTCCATCCAAAGTAAAGAAATTGAGATGTGTTTTCTTTGCTCAAGCTCTAGCCTGTCACAAAGTGATTGATGACATTTTGGTTGGCAACATCTTTGTGTTCTTTCATTCCAGAAACTGTGCGTGCAGATTTCAATGAGCAGCATCTTCTCTGTACTTTAGAGCATGTATTTCTGGATCTCAAAGTCTCCCAGAATATTCATATGGCCCATAACTGGAAGGCTGAACACCGTGATAGTGATTATGGCTACAGGTAGCTCTTGAGTAACACGTTTGTGCAACTGTGAACCTCAACCTAACTTTTGACATTGTTTTCCAAAATACCTTGCAGGAGGATGATGAGGATGAGGAAGAAGAAGGATTGACTTGGGATCAATTGGAAGAAAATGCAAAAAGGGAGGACAAGGAAAAGGGTGATGAGGATGACAGTGAGGATGACCGACAGCGACGGAAGGTCAAGGCTGGGAAGGGACGGCCAATGGATAGTAGGGATTCAAGAGGAATGCCCAGTAAGAGGCCAAAAGTAAGGTAGTTTGTATCTGACCAGGGAGTGTGTTTATGTTGGGGGTTAAGTGGTTCTTACTTCATCAGGTTTAGCTTTGTTACTGTGTACAATTATGGTTTCTTACTTCGGTCACTCAGGTCAAAAACACTGAGAAAGGGGACTCTCATATGAGCCTGACACAGGACCCTTCAACTTTTGGCCACCAATGCACCTATTTTGAAGACTTGGAAAAAGAAGTATCTAGAAAAAACTTCCACATTTTGACTTCTGCATGACAGAAGTGGGAAGCAAGAAGGTTTTTTTCCTTTCCAGATAGCTGGATTCCCCTGAATACCAAATTGTAGCTATCCTGGCTTTGATGCAAAGGGCAGTGATAGTTCTGCAAGATTCCTACCAACCCTCTTTTGTGAAAGTTTGTTGCATGTAAACTGCCACTCATTGTAAAGAATGTCTCTGTGCATCTGGTTGTCAACTCAAAATGTGTTTCTTTACATCCCTGCACCTTCCCTGCCATTGACTGGATGTGTGTGCAAGCACCTGTTGGCTTGAATGGCTGAATGTTTTTGACAAAGAAAGTGAAATGGACATGAAAGTGGCCAGAAATCAACTCCCCGATGACACCCAGAGTTAAGAACTAGTGATGGAGAAAGTGGATTGCAACTTCAAAGGAGAATCGAAAGCCCAGAATTCTCAAATCCTGAAAGAAAGTTTTGTGGATTGCTAAAAATACAAAGAAAGTAGACATTGATCTACACATAGACTGAATGGTGCAGTACACCTAAAAACTGGACACTTTATTGCGATGTTCTCTGCAAGAGACAATTTGTGCTCTAACCACCCTCAGGAAAACCAATGACCTAAAACTGCATGCGCCTGCAGTCCTCACAAATCAATACCCTGAAACTGGATGCAACTGTGCAAAGTTGCTACTTGCCCCTGGTTCTGTTTAGAGCAGCTCCACTTTTATACTCAGCATTTGCCCCTGCAACAGTATTTTTCACATTTGGAATTGCTTAGGTACTGTTGCTCAAGCTTCACCCATCTATCTATGAAGGAAGGTAGTTTGTTTGTTTTGTTTTGTTTGTACTGATGAGATCCACCAAACTGGGATGCTTCAGATAGCATTCTTGGTCTCTTTGGAAAGCTCTTGAGGACGAGGGGTGCGTGGGGTTGGTTTCATGGCGTTTGGACTTGTGGTGCAAAAGTTCTTGAATATTGAATGATTTCTGCACTGAAAATTAAATTAAATTGTAGCTGAAAATTTCGAAGGAATTGGAATGTGCCTTTGGTGTTGTTGGAAAGATCTTGATGAGCAGGATTTAATGGAATTTATTTGGTAAGATTTGGATTCAGAATGTCGGAGATAGTGATTTCTGCTGCTAAAAATTCAAATAAATTCCACAAAACCAGCTTTTGAAAGGAAAAATCAGTTGAAAACGTGGTAACACTAGGGCACAGGCCACACAAGTAAACATGAAACAAGGATTGAGAAAGTTCAGAACCTACTACTAATAGCAAACCACCTGGACCGATCAATACATCTGACCAATCAACAGCAGGTGTTAGACTGTGCAATGGCTTTTGCCAGCCTCGGCATATTGTGCAAAAATGCTGAACCAAGACAAAGCCATTTTCCTGAGCCTGTTAGACAAGTTTCTACTGACCTTTCATCCAAAACTTGCTATGCAATGTGCTGGTGGAGATGCTCTTGTGGAATGAGCTGAGGTAATCTTGTCAACCAAACCAGTGGTTATCAATTTGGACTCTGTAAGCTACGGCCATTTTATTGCTGCAACTATAATAGAAATTTGCTGGGCTTTTTTGGCCTATTGTCAAAACCAGCTTCACCATATTACAGTGTCAGTATAGAGTACAGATTATCATACTTTTCAGTAATCCAAAGCATATTTTTTCATGGATCTCATCCAGGTTCCTGTGTACAGAACAATTAGAATTCCAACATGTGTTCTAGCAACATTTGAATACCTACAAAGCTTCACTTAAATTGCCATCTCAGCCTGGAGAGATTCAAGTTCATCATCCTCTTTAGTTCTTTGGGTGGTGCTTCTAGCAGGGACTTGTTGGGTTGGTGGTGGGCTGTGAGTTGGAATTTTTGTGTCTGGTGTTGTAACTAGTTGAGGTACTTCTTCTTCCTCCTCCAATTCTTCGAGTTCCTCCAATTCTGCCTCAAGTTCATCCTGCATTGCAAATCATTTAATTTCAGTCCAGCAACCTTGTGCTGATCCATGACATACTAAAAAGAAAAAAAAACAGGCATCAATTTACAACCCATCAGGCAAGCCATGTTGAAGGAAGGACCTGACCGAGCCTGTTCCTTGCATCTGCCATTTCAAGCCATGCACAAACCCTTCAAGGTCACATGGTCTTGTCTAACTGCTAGTTTAAATAAGATGGGTTACAATAGGAAGGTGACAAATACCTCATCGATATCTATCCCCATGTCAAATGGAGTTGAAAGAGCATCTTGAATCTGCTTCAAACTCTCTCTTTGCTCATTGATATCATCCATTGTCTTGTCCACATTATCTATATTTCTGTCATGGTGAATCACAAAAAACTTGTTAAAATGGATCATAGCTAAGTGTTAGTGCCATATGAGAATAAAAAGTACAGGGTATTCCCCATCTTGTTCACAGGGAGCAAGCATGTGAAGCTCCCTAGTATGGGTACCTTACCCTACACGCAATATCACACCCTAAGGATATCCTGCACCATACTGTCTGATATCATTATTATTCTTCCACTACCTGTTCTGTGGACTGCTTAATTTGTAGATCTGTTGCACCTTGTTGAAAGGACGGTCAGACAATAGGCTTACGTGGTTTTTTGAAGAGCTTTCATAGCCATTGCACCAGTTCGAAGTGCAGCGACTGTTTCAGTTGTGGCATTTGCACCTTCCAGCATTATCATCTGCATACCACCCAAGACAACCAGTGGACAGTCAGTACAATACTGAAAGTGATCTAACTGCAACATCTGATTCACTGTTGATTGCTAGACTTTGTCCTGAGTACTATATTTTGTAGATAGCTGTGAAATGGACTCTACCTAGTGCCCATAACTCTCTTGTTTCAGGAGTTTTGCTGTACTAATATACATAGTTGCCTCTGTGAGCAATTGACTACAAAGTCGCAATATTCTCTCACAGGTGGCATGGTTTCTTCAGTGCAATCAATCACTCTTGAAACTAATGTGATGAGATTTGGAGGTGAAACCTGGTCATGAAGTCGCAATTGGTAATTACCCAGCTGCTCCACTTGCACTTCATAAAGTTTCTTCCTCTTTAAACATTGAATTGCAGCTGTACCACCATACCAAACCACCCATAAAAATTGTGAAACATGCTGCTATGCTGCAACCCCTCCAATAATACCCCTCAAGTGTATTTACGTTTTATGCATCAATTCTGTTCGTATGTCTCTAATACTCAGGAACAGGGGCTGTTTTTTTTTTGTCAATTTAGTGATGATGTACCCACAACTGCAATCATTACAAGAGGAAAGAGCCAAATTTGGCTACAACTCAGAGAGGACAGTAGACATTTTGGAGAATCCTGTTATGTTTTGGCAACCTCCAACAACACGAACAACTCCAACAACCAAGTGTCTAAATATGGTGACATCCATGCTTTTCTCCTCAGAATGTAGCGAACTAAAAGGCATCTAAAAGGAATCTTGTGACAGTCTCAAAGGACAAAGTGTCATGTAGATGTGATATTTTGCATGGCAACATCTATGTTTTTCTCCTCAGAATGTGGTGAACCAAAAGGTATCTAAAAGGAATCTTGAGACAGTCTGAAAAAAAAAGTGTCATGTAGATGCGAAATTTTGCACCAAAAAAATGGGCTGTTCAGGAACCTACAATCTGTTATTTGTCTCAGTGTCAATAAGCAATTCAACATCTTTCATCCTCTTCAGGAACTAAATTGGTCTTGGAAAAAAAAAATCTCACATTTGGAAAAAAAAATCATATAAGGTGAACGCATCCACCAGCAGGCAAATTTCCCAGAAACACTGCTCTCTTGAACTAATCTGTGCTTGTGCATTAGAACCAGAACTAAACTCTCCATGCAAATATGTGTTCTATTTTTTTTTGTACAGAACCCAACAGTTACGTGCTGATCCATAGCTGAAACTAAGTACATTGAAGGACAATCTCCAAACCTTTTTTGTTTTTGGCTTGAGTGTACTCCCGAGCTTTGGTAACCTCTGCAGCTATCTTTTTTTGCCACAATTTCTCTTTCTTTTCTAACATCTCCAATATCTGCATGTGCCCACCACATTCAACCCCCCATCCTGATTATTTTCAATCTTGAGAATCCAAGACTTTGGTGAATTCCTGCTACACATCTGAAAGTTGTTGCATCAGAATTGTTCCTCAAAACCAAACAAACAAAGTTGTCGTGCTTTCATTCTTTTTTCAAAAGATGGTAAGCAATCACCATGTCATGCAACAAACGAGAAACTGAATCCCTGTGAAAGAAACTCTGAACAAATCCATTCAGCAGATAGATATAGCAAGGGAACAAATTTCATTGTGCAAATTTGCTGAGAGATCAAAACTAAAAATGATGAGGCTCAGATTCTAGAACCCTAGAGAACAGGGGATGATCGTTCAAGCTGGTGTCATCCATCATAAACCTCGAATTGCGAAATTGGGAACGATAACCCAACAATCACCAGTTCCACGGGGAGACGAAAACCATCACTGATGGACAAAGGAAAAAAAAAACAGAGATCCAAAAGAGGCAGGGGAAGAAGAGCTGCGGATGGTCGCAGTGGACAGCAAGCAAGCCAAACTGCGATATGGGTACGAGACTTCGAAGGTCCACAAATAACAAAAAAAGCCCCGCCTACTTATCTCTCACGAGCCACACACACAGAGAGAGAGAGAGAGAGAGAGAGAGGAAAAACCTCATTCAGCTGGTTGAGGGTGGTGAGGGTGGAGGAGGTGTCCACCGACTTGGGCTTGCCGAACACCTTCTTCAACATGATGCTGGTGCTGATACTGCTGCTGCTACCAACTACTCCAGCAAGGAAAAGGGCTGAATTTCGAAGCTCCAAAATACAGATTAGAGCAGAGCAATTGCAGTGCTTCAATTTACAAAAATCATGCCCACAAGACAACAAACACAAGATGATGATGATGAAGAAGAAGAAGAGACGATGGGTGGATGGGTGGGTGGGTGGGCAGCAATGAAGGCAATCGAGAGAGAGACAGACACACATTGACTATGTTGCAGCTTCTTGTTGCCCAAGACAAGCTCAATTCGGGCCAAGTGGCAGCTTTCCTGGATCGCACTCTCCTCGCACACAAGCAACTTACTGCGCTTGTTCCCCAACACAACAACAGGAGGAGCATACCCGGGTTGGGGGGGTGGTCCGGGTATTTAATTTAGGGTTTAGGGGGTTTGGGATGATACCCTCCGGTTCCTGGTATTCGAACATGCGGAAGAGAACAACCACCGGTTCCGGGTATTTGAACAGGCTCGGAACAGAACAACCGTTGGTCCGGGTATTAAAAACCCTCAGATCCAAAGGACTGGCGGTTTTGGGCGTTTCAAAGACCAGCTGGGTCCGGGTATTTGAACATGTTCAGAATAGAAGAACCGTCGGGTCCGGGGTATTAAAAACCTCAGATCCAAAGAACTGCCGGTATTGGGTGTCTCAAAGACCAGCTGGGTTTCATGAAAGAACCGAGAAAGACCCGGCGGTGTTGGCGGATATTTGATTTTTCTAAAAAACTTGAGAACTGTAGTTAGGTATAATAATCCGGGTATCTTATTTGTGTGATAACCATGGTTATATATAGACCGGGTTTTTATGATCATGGTTATCAACTTTGATACCCGGATTGATACCTGGCAGGGGTTTGGTTTGGTGCAATTTTTAATACCTGCCCCAAGCCCCCCTTTTTTTTTTCACTGGCGAAATTTCGCCAAAAAGCGAAATTAAAAATTTAAAAATCGAAAAAGAAGTGATTTTGGATATTTTCATTCGTCACAAGTAGGGGAAAACACAAATTTGGCCAGATTTTTATTTTATTTCTAGCTTATAGCCAGATTTGGCTAAATCTTCATAGGAATGGATGCTCACCAGTTTTTCATCATCTTCATCCTATGGATGATGATTGCCTCTTTGGTTACAAACAAAAATTTAATTATTTAAAAAAAAAACACTTATATTATCAAGTGTTGTCCATTGAGCTTTGATTCTAGATAATTTATAAAATTTATAAAATTTAATTAATTTGATTATTTTTGGGGGTGGCTTGAGATATCCTTTTGTGTGGTTTTGACAATAATAATTTTATGGATTTATAAAATGTTTGGTAAATTGGAGACTTTTCAAAAGAAAATTGGAGCTTAGTTGAATAATATAAAAACACAATTTGTTTCCATTTTCATTTGCACCCATCTAAAATTTAAAACTATTTGTAATATTAGTTTTTCACAATTAATGTATAGTGGCTAAAATAAAAGATGGAGTATTAATTGTCGTCTATAGTAAATTAAAACTAATAACCTTAGTTAAAAAAACACAACTTGGTAGTTGCCCTCTTAAAAGGCTTGTATTTATATACAAATTTGTATTTGAGCTCCGTATTTGTTGCTTGCTGTGCACTACTAGTGATAATCAATTATTTTAATTTTTTTTCTTATGTTTTCATATATTTATGTCAATGGCAAATTTAATTTTAATTAATATACATTTCATGAATATCTATCCACATGTTCACATATATCAAGCCAACAACCATTGAAAATAAAAATAATAATAAAAAAAGACGAGAAATAATTGTAAGTATTTATATTCACCAACTCTTTTGGGAAACTTTTCTAGCCCCCTTCATAAGTTTATTTTCCCCCCTTTTTGTTCAAAAATTGAAAGTTGATTCAAAACTTTATAGTTGAATCACAAAATAAATTGACCTACCAACAATTAATGCTTAAATCCTTTTGTACATTTAGGGTTTTTTTTTATACCTAATATTGATGCATATTATATATTAATTATATTTTTCATACTTTATTTGTAAAATCAATTGAATTATATTTACCCAACAAAATTATATGGGATCTATATTTTTACTCACATTATTTTTTAATTCTAAAAAGAGTGTTCTCCCCTTATAGTATCTCAATTTAAGTTCAATTTAGATTCGAAAACTGAAAAACCAATCCCATAAACCCAATCCAAACCCAATTTTAACAAAATTTTAAACTTTTAGTTTGGGTACATAAAAACTTGATAAAAACTTGCTAGAAAACTTACCCAATACCTTGAACCTACCAACACTAATGAATTGCTCAAGGATTAATTTTTCTTCATGTAACACGTAAGATTCATGTATTATTGAGACAAAGATAATAACATTTTTTATATCAACAAAATTGAAGGAAGAAGCATGCAAAAATAAATTGAAAAAAAAAAACCCCTACAAGTCTTAAGTTTTAAATAGTTTTTCAAGTGCAAAAGGGATGAAATTTGTTCTTTGTTCTTCATCTTCCTTTCTCTTCATTATACCAATGTCATTGGTTTTCAAAATTTAGCAATTTTCTTTTTGTAACACTTCTCAAGGCATGCCATGAGATTTTGATCGTCATTGTGGAATGTGATTTCTATATAAAGATTTTGAGTGCATCTCTCACAAGGTGTGTAAATTATTCCTTTTTTGTTTTGAGTTCTTTTTGCAACAATTGTGGCTTCTTATAAAATATTGTTGAACTATAATGTTTGGATTTAAACATTTCTTGTTGGCCTTGCCTACCAAGGCAAGGATATTGTGTTTAGATTCATTATAGAGTATAGTGGCTTAAGGGATTTTTTGGCCCCTAGGTAATAGATCTATTTTTATATGAGGATTTTTGAAAAACAATATTTTGGCTTGTGTTGAAACTTGAGATTAGTTATTATAGAGTTATAATATCTTGAAGGATTTTGGTTTGTTTTAGAGGATTTTTTGAAGATTATATTTTTGCATGGTGAAATATTTGAATTTCCATAATTCTTCTTTTGTTTTAAAATCATTTAAAAAGTAAAATGGCAAGGCCATAGTGTGACACACCCTTTCTTTATCTTTATTCATTTCACAAGGATGAAAATAATTTAATGATCATGTGGAAATGTTCATGTCGCTTGAAAAAAAAAACATGTACTTTTAATTATTTCATGCATATTTTTTTTGCCTATGCCTACAAAGTGGCAAAAGTTATACTATGTATGAATAATAATATTTACACAATTGGATTGGCCTAGCCCAACCCAAAGCTTGCAAACAAGGTGGTGTATTTTACATGTTAAAAAGAAATGGAATTTCATAAACCTCTCATGTGTTTTTACATCAAGATTTTCCATGAGAAAAGCCAAATGCATCTCATGAGTTTTTTTTTCATCAATTTTGTGATGAAGCAAAAATGGCAATCATCCCTAAGGAGGTTTAGCCACATTTGGGTATAAAATGAAATATGAAAGTAAAAATATTTAAGCATCCTTTTATATTGTTGTCCACCCATCAAAACTTAATATTGAAATTTAATAATAATAATAATAATTTTTCAATATGTCATGGTAATACCACCTCTTTTTTAATTTAAAACTCACCAATTGGTGAGATTTCATTTGTTTAATTTTTAAAAAAAAAATGTTCAATGTTATAATATAAACATGGATGGTGAAAAGGTAAAATCACAATCAAAGGAGTCACCCAAATGAATCGACACTTTTTAAAATTATATTTTTGTATGTTTGAAATGTCGCAACCCTAGCCTTGGGCTCGCGATCAAAGCAAGGGCTTGCAATAGTGCGAGACAAGAGGGAGATTTGGGAGGCACATCTTGTACTCCCGAGAGTGCAGAGAGTGTGAGAGAATGAACCCTCACACTCCCAATGGACTCTCGAATTTTTAGGGAGTGATTGCAAAGGTCAAAACCCATTGGTTTGAAGAGTTCTTTATATCATTGAAAAGCCATTGAAACGTAGATGTTTGAAATGGGCTCTCATTTTTCATTTGGACATCTAAAACACAAGTTATGGCCAAAAGAAAGGCCGGGAGTCAAATTGGCAATTTGACTCCCGACCACTAAAAGTTGGGAATCGACCTAATTTCCTTGTGTGTAGGTGGTGTGCGACATACCGTTGGAAAGCTCTCAACGAAGGCTACAACTTTGTTTTAAACCTCATTTCAATCGGAGGTCTGCACATAAAGTTATGGGGCCCCAAAGTCGCGAAAGACCCAACTTTGGTAATTTGGATGTGGGTCTTGTGGAGAGGTATAGAGTATACTATAAGGGGGAAGGTGATGCCTTCCCCCAAGTCTGGGCCATGGTGAGTCTTGTGAGTCCGAGTTTGCCCATGACTTGTCTTAGCACCAAAAGTGTTCCAATTATGCACTAACCACTTTGTGTTGATTCTATGCAGGTTCGTGTGAGTAGTTGATGCTTGCCACTCTTCCTAGTCTCATCCTAGAGCTCCAACACGCCCTTCTACCCTTCAAAGTGTTGTGAACCAGGGAGCGTGCCCCGATTTTTTGCTTTTCCGCTATCTTCAATTTGGATTCACATTTGGATCCATTAAGGAGCTTGGGGGTGCGTCATGAAAGATCACAAGGGAAGCATTAATAGTTTGGATTGCCATAAATTTTTTTGGAAGATTTCATTAATTACAAAGTTTACATGTTCAAAGTTTAACACAATTTTTATAAAAAAATTGCATGTTCAAAACACTCAAACCTCAAGAGTGGACAATCCTTTTTTTTTCAAATGTCATTTTTTAAAACCAAATATGCACCATTCCTTTTGAAAATTGAAGAGGATTTTAACATTGATGAGTAGAAGGGTGAAAGGACTTGAACTGATGAAAATTATTTTCATAACCCATTTGAGCACATTTGGTTTAAAAGTGTTTTTGACCTTAAAAATTATATATGGATTTTGAAAATTTATCTTTAACAAAAGTTGTTCATGTGAGTGTGTGTGATAGAAGGCATGGATGCATAATATACATGATATGAAATTAATTTGTAGTAAAAATGTATTTATATCTAAAATGCAATGTTAAATGGGGTATTTAAAATACAAAATTTTAAATCATAAACTAACGCAAAAATGACACATGTCATGTGTAGTCCTTGGAAAAAGACTTCTATCTTGGTGCCCTTGGTTCCTTTGACCGTGATTTCACCCAAAGAACATCATTTGTTTTCCTTTTATTATATTTTGAATATATTTTTTAGAGGAAACCTTGCTAGTAAGAATTTTGAAAGTGGGAACCTAAAGTGATTCCATAGCTTTTGTTTGCAAAGGGGTGCAAACTAGATTTGTATCAATATATCATATTTAACATGGGTATTGTAGAACATATGAGATAGGGATGAATTTTACCTTGTATTTACATGATACTCATATTATGCTAGGAATGTTTTTAGGACCTAAACCTCTCATATTGAACATGTTTGGGTAAGATGTTTTGTGATATTACAAACCAAAAAAAAACCAAGCTTGCAAAAAGGCGATGGACCTAGGTGGCAATATTGCAAACACTTTAAAGCTAGCCATGCTTCATAACAATGTTTTTGAAAAACTTTACAACTCCTTTAATGAAAGGAAATCTTGGTTATGAATTATTGTAATAATCTCCTTGGGGTTGCAAATATTTATTGTTTTTGTGGTACATGCCTCATTTCATTTACTTGTTACTTCTATTGCTTGTTGTTTCTATTTTGTATAACGCTGTTTTTTAAAATGTGCATTGTGTTTACAAAGAATGAATCAAGTTTGTTCTTTTTTGAAAAAAAATAAAAGTCCAAGATGCCTTGTGTTTTTCTAATTTTCCTCTTAGTCTAGTGGATGGTGTCACTGTTGTGATTTATTCTCATGACTTTTATTGTAAGAGCTATGATTTACAATGGTCTACCAACTATCAAAAGTTCCTTGAAACACAATACATTTGTTTATAAGTTTCCAAGTTGATTTACTTGAACTTGGAGTTAAAGTGGCTTTCTTTGAGTTTGAGGATTTTATGTGGTTAGTTGAAACAAATGATACATGGATTACTATTGAACCACAAGAGATTGACAACACAATGTCAAAGGTGCAACAACTTGTTGAGAGCTTTGAGGAAGTCCAAGTAGCAAAGGACTTTGCCATTTTGAAGGTCCAATATGCATTTCTTGTGAAAACCAATTTTTTTTTAATGCCCCACCATTGCTCTAATGTTGTTTGGGCATTCTTTGCCCTTTTCAACCAAAGTGCTACATTTAAATTTCAAGCTATGTAGATGTTGTAATGTGTTGTTTGCCACAACACCTATGTTACCCACATCAAACCTTCAAGAATTTCCCAAAACACCACCCAATCCCAAAAAAGGTTGGTCCAATATAACCCCACCCTTAACATCATGTCAATCAAAAACCACATTTTAAACAAGTATGCAAAGGATTTTGTGAAATACAAGACATAATCTATTAAGGGTGGGGTGAAGGGAAGTAGGAAAAGATGCAAGAAGAGACAAGCGGTGCAACCATTGAGAATTATAGAGTATTTGTTAGCGTCAAGACTAATGAGAATTGTCATGACACATTATGTATAACATTGTATATGATTATAGTTGAATGAGATAGATGTTGGCCCTATAACATCGTTTGAATCAATTTAAGAGTAAAAAAAATTCAATAGGTTTAAAATACAAAGCAAATGAACTTTCAAAAAAATTATAAAACATCACTTTTTATTCACACTTGTATGTTTTTATTTTTCCCTTGGATTAATCCATGAACTCATCAAGTTTAATGATTTGTATCTTGAAGTGTTGGGAGTGAAAACAAGGCATCACAGACACGCTGGCACTGCCAATAGCTAAGATGTTGTACATCTACCTACTGTGTCCACCTCTTGAACACCAAAACAATTTGTTCCAATCTAAATAGTCTAAACACTTTCACCAAAGAAACCCGTTCATCTAATGTGAAACTGGCTTAATACAGTAAAACTTCCAAAATTTGGATCCAATGCAATAGTGGCTGTCCCTGTAGGGGCAATGTCTCAATTTCCACAACAATGATAATTGCCAAATGTAAAATCAAAGCTAAAAATGTTAAGACATTGTAAAATTGGTCATTTGGTGTGACTTGGAGAATGGAACCTTTTTTAATAATAGAGTGTCCTTTTAGTAATTTGCATTATTGTTGACCAAATTAAGTTTTTAAAACTAACTTTTCAATTCTTAGATGACATTGACCCAAGACATGGATGCTCATATCACACTTAATTTAGCAACACCCACCTAGATGGGCAAATCCTTTTAGAAAAATTCAACAAACAATCCAAACATTCTTGGACTCTTACAAATTGTGGCATGATAATTGCACATGAAACAATACAACTTGCTCATGTTGTGGTTGGTTGAACAAAAGAGATTTTGCAAAAGAGACTTCACAAACCACATAGGCTGTATCTCCCTATCACAACCCAATATGTCTCCCTGGTAATAACAAGCCAATTTTGCAAAAAGAAAACAATGTGAAACAAGCATAAAATTTCTTAAGAAACATGAGGAAGGGAAGCGAAGTCTTTCTCCAAATGTGTGAATGAACCCAATTGTAATGCCAAGATGACTACTACATGCTGGCCCGTGATTTCGTATGGCCATCTCACACAGATGGGTAATGATGGATGAAGTCAGTCTATCTTTGTTGAAAATACAACCAGCCCATGAGTGAATTCAATTTGTTCTTGTTGTTACAAGGGACAGATTTGCAGCTTTCACTAGTTCACAATCGTATTCGGTTTCAAAGTTTCCCCAAAGAGATAGATAGGTAAATCTTTGGGTTTATTCAAAACAAACTAGATCTACCCAAAAGCAAATACCTTTTCTAAGATGAAGAAGAATGATGATCCTATTCCTAAGACTGAAAAGCTGTATACGAGCAACTAAGTGGTATAGTTCACCACGTGTCCGGATAAAAGCTGCTTTCAAGGGGGGAAATTAGACAGAAAAGAAAAAGACAGAACAAAATATGGGCTTCATGTTTTTGTCACAAGGCAATTGCTGATTGAGTGTCTAGCACAAGTGCCATAAAAACTTCTGGGCATCAAGGAAGGTGCTTTGCATGACCTAAAGCAAAACAGTTGAAGCTTAAATTGAACAAAGAAAGCGATCAAAGAAAAACCATGAGTCACATATTATTATTGCTATGTTAGGCCATGGAGTAAGTTTTCTGTGCAGGGGGGAGGAGGTTGATCTGGCTGGTGGTGCCTGCTGTAGTAGGTAAGGACCATGACTAAATCTTGAGAAAATACAGTAGTTCCATCAGTAAGTTTGAAACTAGTGTTTGTTAAGGACTCACCCATAGCATTACCATAACCTGTGTTTGCTGCTGCGTGTTGAGCTACACCAGTGTTACGAGGCTGCCAAACAGTGTCTCGTGCATTCTTGAGTGTACAGTTACATTCCAGCTGCTGGCCATTGCATGCTATTTCCACCTGTATGTTGTAGATTGCCAGAAACTTAGGCCAAATTATAAAATACCCACATCTGACTGAAGAGTAATTGCTTAGAAAAAGTTTCACCAACAATTTACAAATGTGTAGGTATAAGCAAAAAAGATTGCAGCTAAAAAGAAAGATGGGCTATGCAGTTATCACCAACATTGTACAACTCTCATCGGATTCCCTTTGGTAATTAATAAGTTTCCAACAACCACTTGCGAATGACTCCCTTGTTGGAAGGTTTGAACAAAATTTATATTCTGGCTGTCAGGCAGCAGCAGCAGTGTGTGCACCGTTTTTATGTCAGGTTGCCAGGGAGTTTTGGATGGTGACATTTATTATTGCAAGCAAATTATGGTTTCCTACTACGTTTTTTGGATCCCAACTATCCGCATCATTCTGTTGCTGTTGGGTTTTATGGCCAAGACTCAAGAGTTTTCTCTAAGACATGGCTCCAACACAGTACAAAAAAAACTTGTACCACCTTCAGGTTTCTACATGTTGTCTTATTACTGACACAAGCCTTCACAAATTGACCGTGCAAATGTCACTTTCAATTAAGACGTGAAACTTCGATACTAACATTTTTGGGATTACTTTTAAAATTCGAAGCATGTAAAGAGTCTGTCCGTAGCTATTTATTACTCTTCCAGAGTTCTTTCTTTTTTGACAGTTGATCGTAAAGTCTGAACATGCAATATTACAACACAGGACTTTTTGTTGTGAGCATTAAAGTAGCTGCAGAAGTGTTCGGGAAATATAATAAGTTACCTGTGACTCGCTCTCAAGACCCAACTTTTTTGCCAAGTACTTCTTCACCATCAAAACAGTCGTGTGCTCATTCCTGGTACAACAAAACAACAAAAAAATTTAGCCCTCAAATTGTCAGGTTGGGTCCGGGAATATGATCAAACTGCTGATCCTTTCTATTTATTGATAGGCAAAGAGCCTACCTGAGAAGATCAATACCAGAATTTTAACCATGTAAGATTTCCTTGAAGCTGTTTTTTTCCTAAGAATATGCTAGTAAAAAGGATACAAAGGATTTTACATAGGGATACATAGTTGGCCTGGCTTCGAGTACTCTGAATAGCTTGTCCATCAAGTCTTCTGGTGTGTTCCCCAATAAAGAAAAAGAAAAAGAAAAAGATGGTTTTTCTAATCATGAGTTTATCACACACTAGAATGATCTAGTAGATGCAATGTATCAAAATGGTAATATCTTTTGGGGTTGTGGGTGGGTGTGGGGAGGGAGGGAGGATTCATGTTTATGTTTTTTTTCAAATTTGTGAGGTAAGTAAGTGGGTTGGCTATCAATCATTCACAAGAGGACTTAGCCAAATTTGGCTACAGGTCAGAAAGGAAAGTAGAAAAGTTTAGGAATAATGCTATATTTTGACCTACATAATACAACCTATAGTCTAAATATGGCAACTTAAAGTTTTTTTTTTCCTCATAATGTGATAACCATAGGTCATTTTTTTCCCCATAAAGAAGCCTTTGCACTTGTCACAAGGGTGACCCTTTTAAAAAATTCAGGTTGCAAAATTTCACCCTCAAAAAAAAATTCACTGCAAAGGATTACAGTACCTTAGATACTAGTAAAGTGGTTAGTAGTAGATGGATTACCTTATGCGCACAAATCCCTTTGATATTTGCTCCAAGATGGGCATCCTAGTTCTGCAGAGAACCCATCAGAGTGAACAGATCATAATATTAGTCTGGTTTGCAAATGATCACTAGAGGAGCTCAAGTGATAATTAGACCATGAAACAATCATACATGTGAATTCATTGCCTAGTAAACCCTAATTAAATGTGGTTATAGACATTATTACTCCAAGGTATTATGTCATTGTAGACATGCTAGCTGAGGGAGATCAACACAAAGCACATTTAGTTAATTAAGTTGGTGAGTCAGACATAATGAGACCTACTCCAAATGCTCAAGTTTTGGCTTTATGTATGTAAAGCCCAAAACTTTGACAGTACAAACAGTACATCAGCGTTGTCTCAGACTTCAACTCCATTTGTGCTAACAACTTTACCTATGTCTTTTTGCATTCAATCTAAATGGACACTTAAAACTTGTTACAATTTTAGTAGCCCTTTTAATCAACAGACCATAGAATAGACTTTAAAGGTGAATTAAAATAATCAGAGATTGAGGAGCCCCTTCCCCCCCTTCCATTAGTAAGCTCTGGTGTGGTGGATCCTTGTGTCACACACACACCATGCTTACCATTAATTGAAGGTGCAGGTATGGAAGATTCTCTGCTGAAACTAGGGTAGTGTGTTCCTTTAATGCACCCAGAAACCACATAAGCCCTGGCAGGAGAAACTCTCTCTCCACAAAGTGACAAGATTCAAAATAAAGCTGGCGGCAGGTGACACTTTTTTTTCTTGGGGACTCTGATTTCAATTCAACTGTTGGATCCAGAGCTAAGTACTTATTACAGGCTTTCTTTCTTTCTTTCTTTCTTTTGGTAGCTTCATCAACAACAACAACAAAAAGCTTCCAATTGATCAATTCCTAAAGAAATAATAAAGTCTAGTTTCAATTCATAAAAAAGTGACCGTTTGGTTTCAGATCTTTATTGAAGGCCTGTCTGCAGTGATCCTCACAACTGTTGGGCTTTGCAAAACTTTTGTTAAAAAACCCAGAGTCCAGACACTCTAGTTGGGAATCTGCAACGCTCTAAAAACCATGTAGACTTGAATTCAAAAGGGGCTCTCCCTGTGTAAGCTTCAAATTCCTTCCAAAAGGAATTTAATGGATAGGTTTGCACATGATGTGGGGTTATTTTCGTAAACCCAGAGTTCACCAGACACTCTAGTTGATTGAGAACCTGCAACACTCTAAAAACCATGTAGACTTGAATTCAAAAGGGACTCTTCTGTGTAAGCTTCAAATTCCTTTGACCCAAAGGAATTTAATGGATAGGTTGTGCACACGAGGCTCTATCTATTTTGTTTTCACGCAATTTACAACAGGAAGCATACAGAGGAGCGAGTCTTCAGAATGATCAGTATTAAAAGTAAGTATGAAAAGGTATCATGAGTATTTATGTATGCCATTCCATTGTCAGTATGATATGACATTCTTTTATTGCGGGGTGACACTAAAAGCTTCGATCATTCCAGAGAGAATGCTTACAGCCGATGTTACATTCTCTACTATACATAATATCTACTAGCGTCACAATCATAACGGAAGCAGTGGCCTTGGGTAATGGCCACCCAAGGCCAGTGTTTTCATTTTCTAATTTGTGATGTAGCCACATGATAATCATCAACAAAGCAAGTTTAGTGAGATTTGGTTATAAATCAGATCTAAAAGTTATAAATATATAAAACCTTATATATTGTTGGAACTTGGCTAGCTACTTGAAGTTTATTTTGTGACAAATTTTTTGCTGCTTCATGATCAAAACAATAATTTTTTGTTTGTGATGAATTTTTGCTGCTCCATGACCAAAACAAAAACAGGGAGCTGCAACAAGTCCAAAGGATATCTACTTTTCTCTCTGACCTCTAGCCAAATTAGGCCGTCTACCCAAAACAAAAAATTGGGGGGGAAAAAAAAAAAAACCCCCTGACTAGAACATAATGTATATATATTTTCTGGAAATCTGGCCATTAAAAATCCTGTAAGCACTTTTTTTTTTTTTGAAAATCACAGTTTTTGTTTTAATATTGTTTTACCATGAAAAACAAACATTGCTTCATCATCAATAAGGATCAATGGGTTGCCAATCCGCATTGTTAACGTTACTAACTGGACACTCCATAGTCTCAATGAGGATGCATTGGGGAGCAAGCCATGTGAATGACTCTAAGTTAGAAAGTATGTTACGAATTTTAAGCATTGCCCACAACTCAATTGCCTGACAACTTATCAATCAACTCATGCACTTGCATGCAAAGTTGAGGATGTATGTTAACTATTGTGACAAATTGAATCAGGTATTCTTACCCCTGATTTTTCTATTTTGCAGGGGTTTCTATTTTCCCCACTAGGTACACTAGAGAAAATTTGTTGTGTACCTATTTGGAGCGGCACCTTAGACACATTACTAATGCATCCTCACAAATAGGAGTTACCTTACACCTATGCAAGGCCTTTCACACCTACTAAGAGGCTTCTTGTTAGCCTAGGTGTATGAGGCTTCTTGTTGGTGTAAGAGGCCAAGAGGAATATTACACCTACTACAAGGCTTCTTGTTGGTGTAGGAGGTCTCTTTGTAGGCATAAGTTGATTCTTGATGTTTTTTTCTTGCAGATTCGTTTTTTAGAAATGCAAGCAAGGTGTTTTTGGGGGTTTGATTACCAATTCTTGAAGAACAATTTCAAAAAATTTACCAAAATTTAGGTTTTAATAGGTAGCCCACAATATAAAAGGATGCCTAAATTTCTAACTTTCTGTTTTCTATACACAAAATTTGGCAACATCTTTTTATGGATGATTGCCACTCATGCTACATAACAAAATGGGGGGAAAAAAAAACATACACACAATTGTTATCACTCCTACCACCTTGTGATTTACATATTTTTAAGCTTATGGTAATGTTCATCTTGTGCTCTACGATGGGTGAGCCCCGTCAATGGGGTCCATTCCCAAAATATGAGCCTGGACTTAGCTACCGCCTCATCCTAGGCCCTCCCACCCTAGGGCCTTATACTACATATCACACATTCATCATGAAAATATTTTAAAGCCACCAACTCTTTCACAAGTTGCTAGGTACTTTCATAAAATACTTCTTGACACTCCACACTAGGAGATGTAGTGTGCTTTCAAGGCCTCCCATTTATCCATAGTCCTACCGGAGCTCCTAGATGGCTTTAAATCAGTTTCCACCAATGCCCCATATAGAACTACTCCAATGTAGGAGTGGCCCTAAGAGAAATTGGGGGCAAGACAATGTGCACCGAATTTTCCAACACTGGCCATATTGTTAATTTCTATGCATGGCAGCGAGGTACTCTATTTATTCAGGGTTTGTCTTGGCTCTTATAACGATTCACCATGTGTGGTATTGTACCCCTTGAATTTTCAAAATAGCAAAGGAATTCCACTGGTGATACTAGTGGCATGGCAATACAAAGAGGCTGAAAGCATAAGAAAAAAAAAGAGACAAAAAGAAACATAACAGCAGACTCAATTGACAAGTTGGGCCTAGTGACAAAGTATGCATTAGAGCTTTCACTTGCTCTCTGGTAGGTTTCAAACCCAAGGCCTTTGTGATATCGAACAAGGGCCATACCACTAAGCCATCACCCTTGGATGGGTCGGCCAAAACAAAGTGGAATGAACTCTAGTTTGGCATTAACAATAGTACTATTGCATCTCCTATTTTATAGGGTACCTATTCCAAAAATATTAGTGGTGGAAAATGTCTTTGATGGGTATTCAAGTTTCCAGGATCTATTCGAAAATTTGCATGGTTTTGTTAAAACCTTGTTACCTTTTGAAAGATTTAGGTGATTTGTTGGAGACTTTTCTTAAGTTTTCAAGACTATAGCCTTAAAATGAAAAAACAACAAGGTAGTCCTTTTAAAAAGAAAATTTTCCCAATCTGACCTATATGATTCAGTGCAGGGTGTTGGGGCATATATATATATATATGAACCCAAAGGTCCATGGGAGCTTCCTACAAATGATTGAAGGTCATTGAAGAAATGGACTCACTGGTTTGGCGCAGCTTGAAGAGTGAACCATAGTCCACAATTCGATCCAAATGGTGATGATCTCACAACAAGCTCTCCATTAAACTCGTTTCGGTGGATCCACTATGACAAATCCACACAATAATTCAGGATCACATCTTGCACTAGTAAGGCCCCTGATGCAATTAAATTTGTTGCATAAATGAAAACCTAATGGCCTTTCAAACAGAAGGTTTTTTTTTTTTTTTTGATGGGTAGGAGATCATCAGTAGACACAATATGTAAATAAAACTCAAAACACACACACACACACACTTTTAATTAGAACAAGGAAGTGACTCCAAAGCTTAATAATGCATAATTAAGTAGGTGGAGGACCAGCTTACCTCATTGTTCAAATGGCTGGGGGGTTCCTGCAAGACCCCATTGAGTGCTGAAATATGGGTTGCATCTTGAGATAAAATGGCTGGTGGTTGACATCTTGGCACATTTGGCCCCGGCACACTCTTTAACAATTTTTGCCATGAGTCCACGGATCGTCCAAGCCCACCTGATACACCATTGCCTGTAGGTTCCACAAGCATACATCCGGCCAGATTCTTTGAATTCCAGGAGGCCTCATTTGATGACCACCCTAATCTACCCCTACACCAATCTGGAGGCTGCATGTGGATCAGCTGTGATTGTCCCAAATCCTGTGGGCTTGATTCAGGTAAGCAGCTGGGTACTCCTAGTTTAGGCCTTAATTCTGTGGTGTGCCCAGCTGGTTGTGCTGCAGGGTGGCCATCTTCTCCTAGTACCTGGAATTTAATCTCCTTCCAATTGGCTGTGGATTCCAATCTTTTGGATTCAAGACAAGTAAATTGTGAAGGTGAGAATCCAGATGAGTGAGCCGGCATTCCCTCCATGTACTGCAGTTGGGTTTCGGATTCCAAATTTTGAGATTCTTTTTGCAAGGCAAAATCACTTGGTGATTGTTTCACCCATTGACTAGGCTTCTTGGATACCCTAGTCATGTCTTCTCTCTCTGGAAACGGCCAACTTATTAAGCTAGTAGTACTTGTTGATGGATCTGCCAGACTAGAGATCATCTGGTTGCCACTTAAACACTCAAAGAGTGGCACCTGGTGCTGCTGCCGGCCTGTTAATTCAGGAGTCATGTGAACTATGCTCGGGCTGGCACTTGGTTGCATATCTAACCCTTGCATCAATTCTCCATTCAGCAGGTCTGTTCTCATAACCAAAGAAGTAGTCTTAGTACTTTGTTGCATTGGTGACAAATTTTGCTGCTTTGCAAAGGGGGTAGCACGATCCAAAAAGCCTCCTTCATCAAAATACCTTGGAAACTGTACTGTCACAGGGATTACTGACTGAGGATCATACTGCTGGTGATGAGGCGAAATACCAGACCAGTCCCTGGGAACTGGTCCCCCTGCAGCTCCTCCTCCTACTACCCCTAGATCACACTGTTTTGTTGCCAACACAAGGGCAGGGTGTAGAGTATCAGTACTGGGATTAGAAAAGGCTGACCCTGTATTATTATTACTACTACTAACTGCATGACCAAAACTGAGGTTTGTAGACAAAGGGCAAATTTGGTCACTACTGATGTGGTGGTGATCAAGCTGTATGGGTGGTCCAGTTAATCCATTTAGCAGTTGTTGACTGGTAGTACTGCTTGTAGGTGTTGATCCAGTTCTAGTCTTAAATGCAAGCTTGGACTCATCAAATGCAGCTTGATCCGATCCTTGTAGTACAGTACTGCAGCCCATTTTGGCGGCGGCTGTGGCCGCTGCTGTTGTTGCTGCTGAGTTTGAACCCAGACTTAGTTGCAACCACTCTGCAGTCTCGCTCATGTTGAACCCAGTCTCAGCTAGCTTCCTCTTTGAGCCTCCTCCTGCTGCTGGCGCTAGTCTCCTCGACAAGTCCTGATACTGATCCTGCTGCAAGCTGCTGCTGCTACAGTACTCATGTATAGTAGTATTGAACATCATGGGTCTTCTACATTTGTTGTTGTTGTCATCGTCGTTGTGGTCTCTAGTAGCTCTGTGCTCATGTATCATCATCTGCTGCTGCTGGTACCTGCTATTATTGATCACATGCAGATGATCATGAGACTGCTCTGATCCGGGGTCGACCTCAAAGCTGCTGCTGTTAATGGTTGCTGTAGCTGCTGCAACAGGTCCAGCTGAATTGGAAAGCCTGACGGTAAGCTGTCCTTTTGAAGAAGCAGCAGCAGCCTTCAGCTCGCAGACTAGTAGCTGCTGATCATCGTTAGCATGTAGCTCAGGGGTTTGTAATCTGGTATTATGATGAGTATCATCATCATGATCAGTATTCTTCGTATCATGCAGTAGTGGATCAGATGCTGCTGGAAAGAAAGATTGCTCCACCAAGTTCAGATTAGATTGATCCAGCTGCCGCTCATGTGCTGACGCTGCTGCAAGGCTTGGATTTGCCAGCTGTAGCAGTAGTGTGCTATTGCTTGCGGCGCCAAACTGGTCGACTGAGTTTAATGTGACATCTGCACGATCATGTTGTTGATGGTCGAAGTCCAGCTCGTATTCTAGAGCGCCTTCAGTACTGGACTTGGAGCTTTCTGGATCCGCCATATATTGGTGTTCAGATGTCAGATCGGAATCACCACAAAGTTGTTGATGATCAGGAGTAACTCTTAGCAGCAGCTGATGAGAACAAGAGATTAGATCCAACTGAAACTGATCATGGTCGACATCATCGACGGGTGTGCCGAAACGTCCCGGGTTCCTCGTGATCTCGACATGCATCTCATCATCAGGAGCTGATTCATCACTGGAACTTGAATGATCTATATTCCGTACAGCAGTAGCAGCAGCTGAAGCGGAACCTATGCAGCTGATATTCAGCTGAACTGCTACTCCAGCATTCAGATTTTTCGTGGGTTGTCGCCAGCAGCTGCCGCTTAACATATGATCATGTGCAGCAGCAATTCCAGTACAAGTATTGCGATCAGAAGCAGCTTGGTTTCTGTTGCTTGCAGAATCCTCGAGCAAGATGAGGGTCTTCATGTCATCAGCGAGCAGCAGCAACTTCTCGACTCGCGCTTTGACTCGAATATTCCACGCTCTGCAGCTTCTGATGTGTACAAGCTTCTTCTTGGCCCTTTGGTTTTTCGCTTGGCACTATACTCCGCCGATATTAGCAGCAGCTTGCAGCCTCTGATCATGAACTCCAAATGCATGCTCGACTGGGCCATATTGTTCTTGTCCAGGAAGCTGCTGCTGATTCAAAGACGTTGTGAGGTTCTCGGGTTTCATGACTACGTATGGTTGGTAGCAGCTTTATACGATCCGCGATCGAGCTGATCCACTAGACGTCGCTATCATCAATGCAGATGTAATCAAAAGTCAGTTGGAAGACTTTCAGTGCAGCAGCAGCAACTGCAATGGGCACCAATGCAAACATTAGAAACTAAAGCAATGAATCTCAGATCACTCTATCTTAGACGCATGACGATCCACAGAAGCGGATCAAGAAGCTCAAGATCATCAACTACTGTAATGATAGATCACATAGAATACGACAGTGATCTCACGGGATTAGCAGATCGAGGTCACATACGACGACGCTTATTTATTTCATTGATGAGATTGATTTGTGCTGCTGCTTTGGTTCTTAATTCTTGTACTTGTCATTCTTAGACCAGAGCTCGACACTCTAGAAAAAGAAAATTCAGAACAAAGTTTTAACAGTTTCTTGAGTAGCTTATATCTATCTATCTAGCTAGCTCCATTTGCTTCACTGCTGCAGCAGTGATGTGTTTTGCATCATCGATGCAGCTGTAGCTTAGGCTCCATTAAGCCAGCCGCCCTGAGCTGAGCTTCATCACATGATGAACTTCTTTTACATAAAACCAAACGCGCGGCCGCGATTTCTAATACATCATCATACTTATTGTACTGTCCATAGTGTTGAGCTTTGACCAAAGAAAGTTACAGAACTCCGCTTCTAGAGGACTTGGAACGATTCTGTTGCACGATCGATGGCTTCCAGCTACACATGACGCGATATGAAGAAGAAGAAGAAGAAGTCCTTTGATCATCCCATCGATCGGCAAAGACTCCACGATAATCAAATATTAATGAAGTTCATGAAATTTTTTTATAAGTCCAGACTCACTTAGTGTACAACTGCATCATCATGCAGATCTGTCATATAGGTTCGTACTGCCGGGATGAATCAATCACCCATGCGCAGCCAGGTGCTACGAAGAAGAACGAGCAGAGCAGAGCATTGCATTGCATTGCAGCTCCATTGTCGATCATGCAGCAGGGCATGAGGAACATGCTAAAGATGTAAATTTTTTTTGGGTGGAAGTACATTGATCAGGTTTTTCTCTCTTAAACTGAGAATACACCGACGACCATCATGGCCGTTTCACTAGCTGCCCGTGGATCACGAACGAGAATTTGTATCTGGAAATGAATGCGTTCATGTCTTGATGGATTCCAGGGTATTTGCATTTCTCATTCTCATCGGTGGCAAACCCTGACTTCTGAGAGCTGGAACTATGATCGTGGTGTCACGTCTGTGCTCATGTTCAGAGAGCCAGCAGGAGCTTGGGGTCTAGCTAGATTCGGAAAACAAAATATCTTTAGTGGAACCACAAAGTGGACTCTGAAAACTGAGGCGAAAACTTACAATGAGTTGGTGATCTTCGGCTAATTATAGCTGCGGAGTAGTTATGGTGTGCAAACTTGCGATTCGCGGCAGCTTGTTGTCACCCTTCCGGCTGGCTCCATAAACCAGACTGCTCATGTCTGTTCAGCCTAATCCCTCTTCTATAAGCTGATGCTCCGGCTTAGCTCAGGCCGCGTTGCACAGCTCATAGCCCTTGTTACAATTCCGATGATCCGTTCATCTATCTCGGTCCTTAATAGTTGGAGAAGAATAGGTTTTGTGGCTGCAGCTCCAACTCTCAAAAACACATGTATGCATGGGTGACCGACCGCCACAATATTGTTGGAAAGCTCTGCAATATAGCTATCTAGAACATCAGCTCGGAAACCTCGAGATCCTGTAGCTGGAGCCTTAATCTTCGAAATCGCGGAAAATGCTTTTGAAAAGCTCGAGAGAGATTCTGTGGAGAACCATAAGAGCAGCACGTTGTAGACATGCAGTCGCGGGAGTTCTTGGCAAGCAATCGACGGCCTTGAAGACTACAGGTTTCGCGACCACCACGACTGGTCTGGTGCAGGTTGATGGTGGGTGGAAACGGGTCGGAAGTCTACAGTCGTCGAGAACATCCGAGCACAGCTTTTTTTTTCTTTTGTTGTCCCGCCGGCCAATTCAGGCCACCAAAACAAGCGTGCCTAAAAACCTTGTCTTTTCTCCGACTTTCTCCTCAATCTCATCACGCGATCTGTTGAGAATCCAACCAGGTTAGCAGCGGCTCACATGTGGTGCAAAAATGCAGCAACTTCAACTAATAGATCTGATCACCATGCACGTTCCCGGTGGTGTAAGGTGTTCATCCTGACGAGCATCGATATATGCAAAACAATACAACTAGCCAGAAACTGGTAGTGATCTCTAGCTGCGGCGGCTAGCTACCTTTAATGGAGATGAGATTCGCGAGGAGCTGGCTGAGGGTGATCAGTTCACCATTTACTTCGCTACTGGCGGCGTCGTTACCAACGATAGCTAGCTGTGAAAGCGGCTCGATCGGGGTCGCAGCTTGGCCGGCAGTGTGGACATCAAACTCTTGGCAGCTGCCGTGTCCTTCAGTAGCACGTCAGCTGATCACCACCACAACCACAAGCGGACGACGTGACTTCACGCCAGCGTGAACATGAAACTCTGCTTTGCCGCTGTATGCTTGGGCAGCACATGAAGCGGACTTGACTTCACCTCGCCACCTGCTCTCCCCTTGCTGCGACGTAGATCTGAAATATAATTCGCCAATGGATTGATTCTTGATGCAGGTTTTCAAGAGTTGTCTGAAATCGATTTCAAGTTTTGTTGGGTTTGATGATCGGCCACCTGATCACGAATCATGCAAGGATTAATCGTTTTTTGAGCCGGGCGGAGATGATCACTACTACAGGGCAGCTAGCTAGCTAGCTTCCGCTACTAGCGGCCGGGTTGCAATTATATGTTGACCTGCAAATGATGCATATCTTGTCTCGTAATCAATCGTTCACATGAGGTTGCTGCAGGGCCACATGTACACTTAATGGCCTGCCGCGATCGGTCGATCGATCGAACACTGCATTCCAGTAAGCAACATTCATACATTCATTCATCGCGGGAGTTAAACACCCACCCAACAGCCCAGATTGTAGAGTGGCAGCAAGCATATATGCAAAAGTGAGGAAGAAGAGGTCAGATCCTATCCTTCTAGCTTCAGCTTCCAGCAGGTCTCCGCCCACCAGCAGCTAGCTAGCTAGCTAGCGACTACATCATATAAAATACATGTATTCTTCTATTATTACGGTTGCACCATTCTAACACATCATCATCTTTCTCAGCCAAGTTTGAACACAAACTCACATCAAAATTCTAACTTACCTCAGCAGCTGCAGCACAGCACTACAATCATCGAATTAAGAGGCCAGCTTATAAACATTTGCTGCTGCAAGGTCCACGCGGCGAAGAATTACTAGTATACGCTCGACATGACGTCCTCTTGAGAGCACTAGCGATCACCCCGTGGTGAAAACCTTCTTTGGTGGTGAGATCTCATGCTGATCACGAGTTCGATCCCAATATATAATATTCCAGCCGACCCGCGTACTCTTCTTCTTTCTTCTTCTTCTTCTTAAAATTGCTTTTGAAGGAAAAAAGCTCCACGGATCATGAACTTCAAAGTCTCTTCAACACAGATCAGTCATGCACACAAACCACCACTTACATACGAACTCTTACACAAATACTTTCTTTCCAGAGTCTAAGAAATAAAAGCGAGAACCCGGCCACCGCTTTCCTCCCCCGCGCCGCCGACTCACCCACCACACACACATCCATCCACAAACAAAAAAACAAAAAACCCCAAACCAAACCAAAACTTACCACCGCGACCCAGCTGACAACAAGCTGTGATTGTAGAACGGCTCTTTCAACACAGACTGCTCTCCGGATCACAGCGAAAGAGAAGAAAATTGATTTTATTAAAACAAAAACAAAAAAATAAAAATCAAGCTGAACACCGAGGTACTAGATTTCCTCTTGCTCCTCCTCCTGGTGCTCCTCCTCCTCTTCCTCCTCGCCCTAGTAGCTGCCTCATGATCGGTCTGTTCCTCGGGTGTGGAGTCTAAGCGCCGCCATCGCCAGTGTTGTGCGAGAACTTGAAGCTCTCACCGGCCAGTGGATGCATGAAAAGCGTAAAGGGGGGTTAGAGCAAAGCAAGCGAAGCCTGCCTCGAGGGAGGCAACGAGGCACAGGGGAGAGGATCGAGAGCGGCTATAGGGGAACCCAACGAGTAGTCTAGTGAACGAGAACACAAAATGAAAATTAAATCAAATTAAATTAATAAATTAATGAAAGTAAAAATAAATGAATAGCAAAGTCTACACGAGTTGGAGTGGGGGAGGAGGCACCAAGAGTAGCTTACTGTAGTTAAGTACTCACCCAAGGCCAGGGTGAACCAACACGTACCTACACTAGGTATCTATACTCCTACCTACTTCACCTTCTTGTTGTTGTCACCTTTGCTTTGAAGCCCATTTATTAGTCACTATATTTACTTAACCTGTGAAATGTTAAATTTGGACTGAGAGTGGAACTTCTTTTTTTTTTTTTTTTTTTTCCCAATTTTTT
>Ga0116227_10003913_pt1 | contig 32709 bp, 27 predicted proteins | sample S1TSphgellanicum_FD_89693 | JGI IMG/M metagenome (GOLD analysis project Ga0116227, IMG submission 89693) | Host-associated microbial communities from peat moss isolated from Minnesota, USA - S1T2_Fb - Sphagnum magellanicum MG | ecosystem: Host-associated > Plants > Peat moss > Unclassified... | reverse complement strand
TTGTTTTTATTATTATTTTGTATAATAAAAATAAAGTGTTTTTTTTTTCATTTTTATATTTTTGTTTATTTGGATGCAAGTTTGAAGTTTGGAGAAAGAAGATACACCTCATTCTTTTTCAAGTAAGGTTTTTCTTCATTATTATAAGTTTTTTTTTTAATTAATTTTTTACTCTTTATTTGGTTTCTTCATTTTTGTAATTTTTTTTTCTTTTAAAATTATTTTACTATTTTTCCATTTCCTTGTTTCATTTGTTTGTATTCCTTTTTTATAATTTTTGCGTTTTGTTTTTAAAAAAAAGTCCGGGAAATTTAACTGACACAAAAAAAAACCCAAAAAAAAATAAAAAATAAAAAATCCGGGCAGTGCCCGGAAACTGCCCGAACAGACGGACAGACAGACATGTAACTTTAATATATAAGATTCTGCCCATTCATCATTTTTCCCAACTTCCCCAAAATTATCCACTTCTTTTCAGTTATGCCAAATTTATCAACTTTTTCCCCCCTTCCCCAAAATTACCCGCTTCTTTTCAATTATGCCAAATTTATCAACTTTTGCCCCCCATCCCCCAAAATTATCCGCTTATGTCCACTTCTCCCACTTTATCAACTTTTGCCCCCCATCCCCCAAAATTATCCGCTTATGTCCACTTCTCCCCCTTTATCAACTTTTGCCCCCCTTATGCCCCGCCTTTTAATTTTTCCCGCCCCTATGCCCAAATTTTCTTTCCCTTATGCCGCACCTATCACCTTTTGCCCTCCTTCCACCCCCCATAAATATTTTTCCCAAACTTATTCCCTTTTCTCCCATTATATTTTAAACCTTTTTCCCCTTTGCCCTACTTCTGCAAAACCATGTTTTAACTTTCGCCCCGCTTATGTTCCGCCCTTTTTTTTTCCCACACTTATGCCAAAATTCCTCAACTTTTCTTCCCTTTATGCCCCGCCTTTTCCTATTATGCCCAATTTATCAAATTTTCCCCCCCTTATGCCCAATTTATCAAATTTTCTCCCGTTACGCCCACTCCTCATCTTTTTTCCAAACTTATGTTCATTCTTTCCCCTTCTGCCCCTTTATGCCAAACTTATTTGCTCTTGCCCCCGATATTTTTTAATCATGCCCTGCCTTTCCGCCCTTCCCCGCCTTATGCCCGACTTATCTTCTTATGCCCCCCTCTACCCGCCTTCTCAAATTCTCCCCGACTTATGCCCAACTTCCCCCCCTTTTCTTCCCCTTATGCCCTTTTTCTTAACTTTTGCCCTATCATGCCCACTTTTTAAACTTTTACTCTCCTTCCCCAAAATTATCCCCTTCTTTTTTCCTTATGCCCAACCTGTCCAATTTTGCCTGCTTATGCCTAATTTATCCCCTCCCCTCCCGCTCTCCCCTTTTTTCTACTTTTCCCAAACTTATGCCAAATTTTTCTCATTTTCCCCTGACTTATCCGCTTTTGCCCCCTTATGCCAAACTTCGCCCATTATTTGCTTTTACGCCCAACCTCTCGCCTTTTCTTCAACTTTTCCCCCGACTTATGTCCCTCTATCTTCTTCCCCCCCCCCCTGCCCCGTTGCCCGATTTCTCCATCCTATCCACCTATGCCCAACTTATTCCCTTTTTGCCCACCTTTCTGCTTCTCTCAAATCCTACCTATTTATCCACTTTTGCCAAACCCTGCCGGCTTCTTTCCTTTTCTCTCTATTTTTTCCCCTTCTTTTCTTTCATGTCAAATTTATCGCCTTTTGCCCCCCCTTGCCCCACTTATCTCCTTTTCTTCCCTTCTCCTCGTTTATCCTGCCAGCCCCCGCTTATGCCAAACTTATCTTCATAAAGGGGGGGAAGTTTTGGAAAAGTGGATAAAGGGGGATAAGGGAAGATAAACATTCAACAAATGTTCAATTTTTTATTTTAGCTACATCATTTTGCTACAATGTTTATGGAGTGGTTGTTTGCTACACAATGCCACTCTCCTTGCAAAATGCATTGAAATTTTTAGAATTATACTCCCCACCTCCATCACATGAAATCACCTTATATTTTTTTTAGTCTAATTTTCTACCCAAGCTTTGAAAATCTTAAGCTTGTTAAACATGCCAAATTTAATTTTCATGGTATAAAAAAATGTCTTCTTAATAAATTCATCAATGAAAGTTTTAAAATATTTTGCCCCTCCATGAGATGTTGCCATGAGACCACATAGGTCTCTATGCACATGCCCAAGAGTTTCCTTTGCACAAGAACCTTCATTTAAAAGAAATGGGGTACAACGATGTTTACCATACACACATCCATTATAAAAATTCAAATCATGATTTCCATTGAAATCCATGCCCTTAGTAAAATTATTTCTGTCCATGGTTATTAAAGTTTGCATAAAACGTGTCCAAATCTTTGATGTCACAAGTCATTTTTCTTAATATTGGTGTTACATTATGCAACCAAGGTTGAACAATTCCAACCAACTTTTATGACCTTCCTTTTTGGACAACTTCAACAATCACCTTGTTTGAATCAAAAGACTTTAATCAACATTTGGGGGCTTCAAATTCCACTTTGAAACCTTGTTTTATATACTAACTAATTGATAATAAATTTTTGCCAACTTTGGAACAAACAACACATCCCCAATACACTTGGAAATCCCATTTTCCAAGTTGAAAATAATATTGCATTTCCCACATAAATCAAATATACTATTGTTTCCAAAATATACTTTGTGACTCAAATTAAACTCCCCATAGGTTGAAAATATTTCCTTATAAAATATTAGATGTTGTGAAGCTTCAAAATCGAAAAATCATGCATCCTTGCAAATTGCAAAAATAGATAAAACAATCATAAGAAGTTCAATTTTGTTTGTTGTGGCTACTTGTGAAGAACCTTTGAATTTGTTCTTTGAATTTTGTTTCTTCTTATGACATTTTTTTGCAAAATGACCTTTGGTGTCAAAATTGGAATAAGTTCCTTTCTTCTTCTAATTTTCATTTTTGAACTTCCTCCAATCCACACCCCTTTTGAACTTCTCATTTAATAGTAAATGTTTCATGTCTTGTACCATGGTTAAATTTCATTTTTTGCTTACATCGCAATTCGTCTTGCAACGATTGTCCACATGGTAACTCCATAGACAATTGATGAATGCAAGTATTAAGTCAAACCACTAAGGTATGGAAAGACGATGGTAAACTTTTTAAAAATGTGAATGCCAAATCTTCATAAAAAACTTGATGATCAATGTTTGTTAATTGATTTGCAATCATCCAAAGGTCATCACTATGAGCTTGCATTGAAATGCCTTCCTCCATCTTAAGATTTAAAGCTCTTGATGTAATTATAATTTGTTGCCAATATGTTATCTCTCAAATGTTGCACAAAAATTGTCCCATGCATTTTTTGTGGTTTTTGCACATGTTACATGATGCAACAAATAATCAATAGCATTTAGGAGAATTGTTCCACGAGCTAATTTAGGGATAATTAGGTTTGAATTAATTTTGTCCTTTTTAATGAACAAGCAGTGTTCAAGAGTGCCTCCTTTAGGAGAATCTTTCCAAATTCAACTCTTAACAACAATAATTTTCCTAAGATGATCTGCCACATTTCTTTCTCATGCGAGAGAATTCCATCTTCATCTTCCATGTATGAAAGTCATAGTCATTCAACTTTTCAATATTTTGAACATTAAAATTAGACACCATGATTGTGAGTAGAACGATGCCACAAAACAAAACACCTAGAGCTTTGAAACTTTCAACAAAATGTTTTTTTTTCCAAAAATCACCCAATGTCTCAAAGCTTTCAAAAATTGTAAAAAACAACTTCAATCTCTCATTCCCTCAAAAGCAACCATGCTTTGACACCATGTTAGAAATTGACACCACATCAATAAAAAACAATAAAAATGATAAAAACACTAATTTTCAACAAACTTTCCACCCAACTTGAGGATCACACAAATGTTATTACAAACTAAGTTTGATCCACTCCCGAGCTTTGGCTAATTTTGAATAAGAATGGATCATGGCATGCATTGAAACATTTCACACTAAATTTAACTAAAGATATTTAAATAAACTTACTTAACATATCTCATAGTCCTAGAAGTATGTGCATATAACATAAATATCTCAAATAACTATAATTTGATGAAAATAACTTGATAAAAATAACTTGATGAAAAGTTGGTATGAACACTAACAACCCACAAGCAAGTCCTTAGTAAATAGTAAAAACAGCCCTTACCTATGCATAAACCATCTAGTTAGCTATTTTCTTACCTATGTATAAACCATCTAGTTATCTATTTTCCTACCTATATACCAAATGAGACCTATTTCCTACGGAATTGGTCACCAAGGTGAAACCGAATATTAACCCAGACATTTCTCGTAACAGTGGTGGGCCCAAATGAAAACCACATTCTTTCGTATCCTGTCCCCTTACAAGAGGCAGAGCCAACAAACAGCTAAAGAGTGTGTGTATTATGCCCAGATCTATCTTTTGTGTTGCACCAGCCTACTGTTTCTTCGTAATGGAAGAATCATCATGCACTCCTTGATGCCAAGGATATTCTCGTTGTGCTGCTTCTCTCATCTCTGTCTAGATTTGATGCAGTTTACTTTGCTGCACACCCACAATTGACTAATGTCATTGTGAGTTCCATTTTTGCTTTGATTTGATTTGATGCAGTTTACTTTGTTGCCCACCCACAATTGACGAATGCCATTGTGGGTTTCAATTTTGATTTGATGCAGTTTACTTTGTTGCCCACCCACAATTGAGACGAATGTCATTGTGAGTTTCATTTTGATTTGATGCAGTTTACTTTGTTGCCCACCCACAATTGAACTGAACGAATGTCATTGTGAGTTTCGTTCTTTTGGGAAAACTTCACTTTGTTGGCCACCCACAATTGATGCATGTCGTTGTGAGTCTCATTTTTTTGGGGAACTTCGTGGAGGAACATTTCCTAATTTAACTGTTGTGGGTTTGAAGTTTGAACCAATGTCGAATGGGTATCTGCTTTTGAAGATGCCAACTGATACTGATATTGAATCTCTTTATAAAAAAATTCATACTAGCCTGGTACTGGAAATTGGATCTCTTCAAAACTCTCATACCAGCCTGGTCACGGTGTAGGTTTCAAGGCTCATTTTGGGCTGGTATGTGTGTTCCAAGTACATAACTCATACCTGATTTGAGACCAACATAGCCATGATATTACCTCAGATCCCTTGTGTCTCAACCAGTGTTGGCCAGTATTTTCTTTTCAAAAGAACCTCGGGTTTCATTTCAACCTTTTCTCAAATTTGAAAGAACCTTTGATCCAGTTCACAGGTTTTTTTTTATTTGAAAGAGCCTCCAGTCCAGTTCTAGACCAGTTCTTCACATTTCAAGACCCTTGATTTTGGGGTTTTTAAAACTAAATTCTTAGGTGAGTCCAGTTCCAAATTGAATCTGATTCTACCTACCTCAACATAGCCTAAAATTGATATTTTCTCTTGTTACTAGCATTGTACAATGAATAAAATGTGACCACATGTAACTATATGCCTAAACCCACAAAAAAAAGTAAAAATAATAATACCTGAGACACAGTCCAAAAGTAAGAACTATACACTTAATGTGCACCATACCCCACCCTCAAATTACTATTTTTTATATCATTTTTATTATTCAAAACCTTCATTATTTTTCTCAAATTAACAACATATCTAACAAGAAAAATTTCAAAAAAAAAAAAAAGTGGAAATCTTAAAATTTTCAGAACAAGGTTTTGGGGCTGGTTCTGATTTTGATTCTAACCAAAGGCCGATTGTTGATTTTAGGGCTGGTTCCAATTTTTTTGCCAATTTCCAATTCCATTTCTGGTTCTAAACTTTTTTCAAAATTTTGAACCAATGGTCCAAATACCCCATAATTGGATTGACAACCAAATCCGGGACCGACCAAAAAACCAGAACTGGCCCCTAAGTGAACACTGGTTCCTAAGTTACTCACTACTAAGTTACTCAAGTACTGATATGAGGTTGATATTACATCAGGTCATAGGAGTGCTTTGGGGCTAGTATTTCCTTAGAGCATCTCCAGAGGTGCTAAGTACGTGGCCCTGCACAACATATTTTTCACATCCAAGTTTAGTTGTATACTTATTTGGCAATCCCACCCATAAAACTAAAACTGGGACAGCAAATAGGTGAGGGACAACTAATAGCAAACCACCTGGACCAATTATTATGATGGGCCAATCAGAAACACTGAGCAGCAGTCAGATCAAATTTATTACACTCTTTTTCGAAGGTTGTGGACCAAGGTGGTGCGCCTCGTACCACCCACTGCAAACTCTGCAATTATGCTGAGCCGAAACTATTTCCCTGAGCCAAACCGGCATATTTTAACTTTTCTTCATCCAAATTTCCTCTGCAGGATCACATACTGAGCACCACTGGAGATGCTCTAAGGTCATAGCAGTTCTGTCGGTTCTTAGATGCTAGGACTAGTACCAGTGCATATACCAGGGTTCCAGCTTGATACCCACCCAACACTGGTTTGAACTTGCCTTAAAGCGGGCAGCGACAACATTCTGCGATGATGAGCCCCTTGTTTGTCTGGTTTGGAAACCCCTGTTTCTCCTTCTTCTCCTTTGGATGTTTTGCAAATGAGAATTTGGTAAGGGATTCGTGTTTGCTGCATACATAGATACATACCTTACCCACACTTGCTTGCTTTGGCAGGTTTGAACAAACACACTTTCTTGCTTCACCATAACCGATGTTTGTAGTGAAGAAGAAGAAGAAGAGTTTTTTTTTTGCATTCGTCACGAACTCTGTAATCATCAGGAGCGTTTTTGACGAATGAAGAAGTATTGATTGATCGTGCCATAGCTGTGGTGGCTGACACCATCGACCTGGCAATGGGATGCAAGGAACGTATTCTTCTAGTAAACCTTTTTTACGGTTTGTACATTCTTCCCTCTTTCTTTTTGTTGTAGTACTAGTGTTGGTACACATGATGATGATGATGATGATGATGATGTTCTTCTGTTTTTCTTTTTAATGATCTTCTTCTTGTTGATTTTTTTACCTCGAGCTCGTTCTCTGTGTCTTTGCTGTTTTGGGTCTCTCCTTTTTTCCTTTTTTTTTTGCTGGTGTGCAATGCCGAGGTGCTTGACTCATTTTTTCAACTTCCTCTTTGCAGCAGGGCTTTCTTTGGAGCTATGACTTCTATTGTATCAACCCTAAGTGCAGTCACAATCCTCTGAATGCCGCCGTGGCAGCTAAGGAGAGACAGAAATTCTTACAACAGGAAAAGATGAAGGCAGCACCACCTTCTCAGAAAGGCGCTTCTTCTTCTTCTTCTTTTTCAGAAAGGAGGCTTTTTTGTAGTAACTTCAGATGATATTCACTTGAAGGTGAGCTTTCTTCTCTGAAGGCATTTTTCTTGTTGTGTTGTGCATATGATAATGTCAGGGGATGGACTTAATGTCATCAGAGCCTAACTGGTAAGCTTTTGGCTTGACGCTGAGGAGGAGATCAGTACATGTTCTTAAACAAAACTGCTGAGTGCATTGCAGGACATTATAACACCAACCAGCCCTGTTGCAAGAGTGGATTCTTCTGCGAGTCTGGTTAATCAATGTTTCAACCAGGGGCAGACAATCCACATGGACACCTAAGAAACCCTAGTAATCCTGCTCAGCCTCCCTTTGCAATGCAAGGGGGAAGAAGTATGGGACCAAATGTATCAGGCCCATACCCAGGGTTTCCTCCATCATCATCTCAGCCACTTGTGGCAGACAATTTCCCCATTGATCCACCTTCGATGCCTCGGGATCCTGAAATGCTAAAGAACATTGACTTGTTGTCAAGCTTTGTAGTAAAAAATGGGCCAGAGTTTGAGCAGTTGGCACGGACAAAGCAGATTGGGGATCCAAAGTTTGGGTTTCTCTTTGGGGGTGAACCAGACACTGATGCTGCAATTGGGCAGAGATACTATGAGTGGAAGAAACAAGCCTTGAAAGCCAGCTTGCAGTCTCAGAGTGGCAGTGGCCTTCATTCTGAAAGGCCAAGTGCTCAAGATGCAGAGAAATTGACTTCTGATGCTCCACCTTCTCCTGTCGGGTCTGACATGGATATGGAAGGTAATCTGAATGACATTTTATAATTTACTGTACATACAGAGCCTATGGTAAACATCCTGTGTTTACTGCAAAGTTTCTTGCCATGTTGAATAGAGATTGGTTGCTTTGTGCCCAAGCAGCTTTTGTAGATGAGACTGAATATATCTTTAGTCCTGTAGTGCTGGCCAGTCTCTGCTAAACAGCATGACTAATTTTGTAGTCAAATTCCACAGATGATTTCTCTGCCCCTGCACCAGCATTGGAGAAGAAAGTTGCATCACGTATTGTACAGCCAGTAGACACCAAAGCTTTTCCAGTAATTGAGGATAAGGAGCGGGTGGACTTTCTATTGCTAAGTGAAGGGAAGGACTATAGAACAGTTGCTCCTGGAGCAGGCCTGCTGGGGGAAACTGGGACTGGTCCAAAAGAAAATGTGCCACCAGAGTTGAGAAGAAGACGAGGTGGGTACTGACTCATATTCTCAATACTTGGTTACCTGCCTGCAGGCAACACCCAACAAGCATATGCACCAGCATTGTTCATTGCTACTGCTCTACACTGCCTCACTTAATGCACAAATGAGGGCTTTATTGCAGCCACAGGAGGTGCCTCCTGACTGTATTAACAGAGAACTCAGAGGTTTCAATTTGTGCCTGTAGTTGCAAATTGGTGATTTACAACCCTTGTGTGTGTTTGTGTTGGGGGGGGATAGTACAGATACTCGACGGCGGACTGGATTTGACAGATCGTGCATGGAAGATATCAGCCCTCCAAGAAAATCAGTAAGCCCTCCTCAACAACCACTGTCACGTTCAAGAGACAGAGTTTCCGACCAAGACAGGAAACCTTCTTCTGTAGCAAATGGACACCATGGTGAAGGTACTCCAAGGTCATCCCGCTGGGCCCCTCCAGAGCCATCTTTGATTCTGGAGGCCCCAGAACTTAATGAGACCTCCTCTCTGCAAAAGCTCGAGAAGTCAGAAGCAGCAGAGAAACTTGAAGCTGTTACCCCTCCAAGAGCAGATGATCTGGATCCTCCTGGTAAAAATGACACCTGCCAGCTATTTCAAACTATGTTCTCGTTTTCTCTTCCTCTTTCTCTTCCTTTCTTATCTCTCTTTTGTATTCACTTTTCATGTTTCCTTCTGTTCTTTCTTTATTGGAGTTTCCATTGCCTTTGAAGTGTAGAGCAAGCCAACATCACGGCTGAGGCTTTCTGTCACCTCCAAATTTTGCGAGATAATTATTCTATTGGTTGACATGACATTGAACTGTCGCTGCTGCCTGAGGACTGATGAAGTCAGTGGGGACTTTGTGAAAGTTTATCCGTACCATACATGTTCCTGTTGGTGATCCCTGAACATGCAAGAGACTGTCACTATTGTCTACCCAGAATTCAGCTCTACACTGTTCTGTTCTATTCTATTCTATTCTAGGAGCACTATTTCTAGCTCTAACTAACATATGATTTGTGGATCATGTGTTTATGAAGAAAACAAACGGAGGAGTGATGGCAGGAGAATCCAAGACCCGAAGAATGCAATTCGGGACTCATCAGTGCTTGAGCCAGGAGGTCCAACAGTAGATGAGTTTGGAAGATTGGTAAGGCGTGGAACAAGTGATAGTGATGGAGATGACACCCGTCATGGTAAGAAACGGAGGAGAAGCCCAAGCCGGAGTCAGAGTCGAAGCCGGTCGCCTGGAGAACACCTGCGCCGACACCACAGCCGTAGCAGGTCCCCACCTCGGAGAAGGCGTCGCAGCCGATCTCACAGTCACTCTTCAAGACGGCACAGAAGTTACAGTCCATCACCTCCACCCCGGGATTCAAGAAGAGGGGCTGAGAGCAGTTGGGGCAGTGACCGCAGGTTTCAAGAGCGAGGGGCACGGAGGGGAGGACAGGGAGAGAGGGGTGGGAGTTCACAGCCTGCTTGCTTTGATTTCTCTCGGGGAAGGTGTTTTCGGGGAAGTTCATGCCGATTTTTACATGCAGACAACAACAGTAATGGAGCTTCTTCTGGTGATCTGCCAGGCAGAGGAGGGGGGCGATATGGATCCAGGGGTGGTCGATCCAGGCAGGGAGACAGCAATGATGATGGCGAGTGGGCTCGGAGTGGTGGTCGGTCATCTACCGGGTGGACAGATGAGGGATCCAGGGCAAGACGAAATTGGGATTCAAATACATCTGAAAAAGGAAAGGAGAACGAGAACATGTCAGAGAAGGTTTTGGAAGATAAGGAAAGGCATAAACCTGAGGGATCTCCATCAGGTGACTATGGTGATGATCAAAGTGCTAAATTAGTCAAGGCAGAGACAAAAGAGAAATCTGATAGCAAGAATGTCAAGGGTAAGCCATCAGCTTTTACGGATCCTCCTCCTTTAGCTCGCCTGCCCACAAGTGCACCATTTTCATTACCCCATTCCTCTACTTTTACCACCACAGATGTAGTCAACTCTTCCATTGCAACCCTTCCACCACAAGCTCCAGACATCTCTGGTTCTCAAGTGTTTTCATCACTCTCTTCTGCCCAGCCAGTACCTGCATTTGCAACAGATGTGTCAGAAAAGAACTACACCGCACATGCTCTGCTGATGCAGCAACCAGGATTTGATGGATCTTTACCACCACCTCCCCCACTACCTCCTTTTATGGAGCATCATCATTCCTCACAGCTCCAGGCATCCTATCCAGTCCCTGTGCCTCAGTCATCTGCCTATTCTCAGATCAGTGGGCACCTACACCCAGCTGGTTTTCCACAAATGGGGATACAGCTACCACCCATTCCATTGAGACCTGGCTCAGCATGGCCTACAGCACATACAGTTAATCAACCAATCCAGGGCTATGGGATCCCAGGCCCTACATCTACCCCTCCTCAGCAGACTAATCTTCAACCTTTCTCACAACAGCACCCACATGTATCTGCTTCAAAGGAGCAATACGACCCTTTGATGGCAGATAGCTTTGAGCCAGAACCCCCAGGTGCTAGAGAGGTGGTGCCAAAGCCAGAACTAGGTGGACCCCGGGATATAAGCACGGTTATCATGGAAAGGGTAAGTCCTGGACTGCCCAGTCGCCATCATCCTGTGACCAGTACTACTGTCAATCAAGGGGATAGCTTGGTAACAGAGACTCTGAGTCCAACGACTCTTGTCCCTACTGGCAAGCAAAGGTCTCATTCTGCAATAGAATCATTGCATGCTCACCCAGCAACTGTAGTGTCAACTCATGGGTCTTTCCCATCCCATATTAATAACCAAGTTTCAAGTGGTTTGGAGAACGTAAGCCCAGCTACAGATGAAAATCAGAACTGGAATTCAGGTCCAGTGACCTCAGAGAAGGAATCTGGGCCAACTGGTGACACAAACGATAGGGATCGTAACCAGTTGCAACCAGCAAAGAATGACAAAGAGGAGCATAGTAGAGTAGGGCGAGATAAGGAAGGAAGAGTTAAAGAAGGCCGTGGTCTAACACTTGTTAGAGCTGCAGTCACAGAATATGTGAAGGATGTACTGAAGCCCACTTGGCGGGAGGGCCATATGAGCAAGGAAGCATTCAAGACTATTGCCAAGAAAGCAGTGGACAAAGTTTTGGGAGCCTTGCAACCACACCAGATCCCCAAGACTCCAGAGAAAGTGGACACTTATATGACATCCTCACGACCTAAGATTCTGAAACTTGTTCAGGTTTGTTTCGCTTGATCAATCTACTCTTCAAACTTAATCTATTTCCTATCTTCCATGTGCATGAAATCTTAAGTCTTTTCATTAGACTACTAACAAGTACAATGACAGTGTATGCAAGTATGGAATGGACCAACACCCTGATATTTTTTGTGTGCATATTGAGTGTGCAGGGATATGTGGACAAATATGTGAAAGTTTGAAGGTTCTGAGGAAACTCCTGTGACTTCTATGTTTCTGTTTAGGGTTGAGGGTTAGGCTTAGATTTCATGAGATTTACTTTGTTTCTGATGTGCTCAGACCCCCACTTTGTTAGCTTCTTGGTGCTGTATACACCTGAGTATGCACAGAATGTACTATCTCAAATAAGATCTGCAATAGGTAATGGGTTTTGGGTAGATATGGTGTCTTTTATGGTCTCTACCCTTGCCAAGGGAGAGACTGAGGGCAGAGATGATGCTTCCATTGTGTTTGGCCAGTTTTTCTATCCACTAGTTCTATACATCTGTGAGTTGAGTTTCAACACGACAATTGAGAACTAGGTGAAGTTTGTCTTCACATGGAATCTATCCTTTCCACCTGAACACACGTCAGACAAAAGAACACACACTTGGGCTGCATTTTGTTGGGTTATAACCCACAATCCTTCTGCTAAATCATTGAGTCTCACGTGGAATTTGACATGTATCCTTTCTTTGTTGGAATTGAGTGACCAATGTTTATTTTGGGCCATATTCTATTTTTGTAACCCTTACTGATCTGCTTGTGAACTGAGGATTCACAATTTCTTGACCCCATTTAACCTTAGTGCAGACACTGTTCAATCTGAAGATGAAGAGCTCTTCATTTTTTGTCCTAGTTTTAAGCTTCTTCATGCAAGATCACTGCTCATGTTAGTGGTGTTCAAACCACTTTGCATTGCTATTGCTATCATGGCAAGTGAGGGTGAGAACTTGGAGCAGAGTAAGACACATCTGTGGCTGTTTTCACTGCCACAATTGTCCAAGACCTGAGAAAAAATATATATTTATTGTGCCCTTTAACCTGCTGTGCTTGTATGCAAGCCGCTCTGGATTCTGAAAGCATAGCTTTAGCAAAACAGGGTGAAAAAAATTCATTGTACCGAGAGTGGAAAAGTCACTTTATCAGTGGGTAACAATAAGAGTAGATACGAATTTGATTATATATCAATGTTTCAATGAGTACTTTTATGCATCAAGAATCCCAAGTTAATAAGAAGAAATTTCTAAAAAAGGGCCTCTAATTGTACTGCAATCCATTCTCCAACAGCCTTTGGCAAAGCAGCAAGCACCAATACCAGTTTTAGGACAGTAACCTCTCATCCCTTGCTTCCAAATTGTCAAGATGCAAAAATCTTCAACTTCAATGCAGGAATGCAGAAACAGAAATTGAATATCTATTGTACCTTAATTTGGGTTCCCTTGTATCTGTCCTTCTGGCAATGCAGAACTATTCCTAATAAAACTGGGTTTACTTTTTTTTCCTGGGAGAAAAGCTTTAGAATTCAAAACCCTAATCATAATAATCCCCCCTCGATTTGATACAATTTTCAAAGCAGGGGGGTTGTCACAAGAACCTTTATTCAGCTCATTAAACTTGCAGAATCTGCCTGGGCAACCTATTCTGCTCCAAGAACCAGCCCCCCCTTCAAGAATCCAGGCTGGATTCCAAGCACTTGCGCTGCCTTTGGCTCTCGAAAACCGAGAATCCACCCTAGACGGCCGGTTCAAGATGCCCGGAATCCACCTTAGATGGACTGTTCCTAACTGCAATGAACAGTGCTAGCACAGGTAGGACTATTCCACACTTGCAGAATGTTGAATGATAGTGGAATCCAGAGAACTTATCCATACTGGATTTGGAAGGTTTTGGTTGGGTTGTGTAAAGTAAAAGTGGGCCCCCTTTTTAGGGTTTTTTAATTAATTTTATTAATAATAATAATAATAATAACAGAATTTCTGTTTCTCCTTTTGCGGGCACACGGGGAGCCACAAGAAAGCTAATTTACCAATTAATCAAAATAAATTTCGCGGAAGGAGAAAAGCAGTAGGGGAAAAAGAAATCTTTTCGTTATTTGTTGTGGCGGGGGAAAGAAATTCTTTCGAGACAGCTCGGGCCCCGCCGGGTCACCCGGCGGACAAACGTCAGGTGAGAATGCAAGCTGGTTACGAATGGAACACGATTGGATAGAGAGAGAGACCCGCGATCGCAATGGTGTGTTCTGATTGGTCGAATTCGGAAATGGAGTGCTGTGATTGGTCGACAGGGAAGCTTGTTTTCCTTCAGCACCAGCTGCAGCGTCGAGCGAATGTGTTTCCCCGTTCGAGAATTTCGTAGTCGGACGGGGAAGAGAGAGAGAGAGAGATATGGCTTCGCCTCCTTCTCTCTGTCTCTCTTGTCGGGTTTCTTCCTCCAGTATGACATCCTGTTCTGCTGCAGTTTCTTCCAGGTCTGGAGGCGAAGGGTTTGTACACTCAAACCGAATTTGGACTTGTGTTTCCAATTCCGTGCTCAATTCGACGCTAGTTTGTACAAGATCTTCGGCGCTGCTACGGGGAAGCAAGGAAGCAGTGGCGGCGGCGGCGGCGGCTGCTTCGGTTTCCAGTAATAATAAGTATTGTTGTGGTGGTGATAGCGTTATTGGCAGGGGTCTGTGGACCACACAAGACGGTGGTGATAGTAGTAGCAGTGGGAGGAGTAGGGGAGGGTTTTGCAATAGCGGGAAGTTCGTTGTGCAGTGTGTAGGGCAGTCGGAAAGTGCTAGTGGTGGACAACAACAACAACACAGGAAAGGTCTTGTAAGAGAAGGTCATTTGGAGGATCCGTGGGTGTATGTAGCTTCCAAGAGAGGAGGGGGCACTTATGATGTGAATTTGGCGTGGGAGCTTCTTCGTCAGGATGTTTTGTACCTGGATTGGAAGGCGCGCCACGATGTCTCCGCTATTGTGGCCGCACATGATAAGGTAAAGGAGCCATCTGGATTTCCGACAAAATCTCCAAAGTCTGTTATTTTCATTGTTGCTTCAAGGACAGGTCACGAGTATGTGTGTATGTGTGTGTGTTTCTTTTTTGTCTAATTCAGATTTCAAACACCAGTACGGTCTCAAGCATCCATTGGAAAATATGTTTCTGGAGTACACTTTCATGCTCTGGAAGCGATATTGCTTCGCAATGGAGTTTGTCTTTTCGTTCTTTCTTCAGCCATCGTGGGCTACAAACAACATGAGACTCTTGTGTGCTTCGAAACTCTTTCTAAAGATAGGGATTGTTACTGCTTAGTAAATCAGAGCTGGTGTGGTGACCCAGGTAGTGGAGGTTCTGAATCCTCTTGTAAGAGACCAGAAATCTGTGGACACTATGCGGGCTGAGCTAAGTAGCTTGCAGGCGGAGCTGTCCAAAGCTCATTCTCAGGTACTTGTCTCACCGCCTCCACTCAGCTTCTTTTGCAATTTGACTTTGGAGCCTTCTCTCCCATGATACAGAAGTTGCTCTATTGAATCCAAAGTGTCTCCTATCCCTCTATTAGGTTATCCTGGTGACGCAGAAGACTCTCTGTAGCACATGGTGGTGGAAGGAACATCTGTATTTGGTCCTAGATCCTTGCAAGTTCTGTCACCACAACAATATAGTCGAACATGCATTCATGTGTTCTAAGGGACATAGAGTCTCCAAGGCTTACAGGGTTTGATATTGGTGACCTTTGTGGCAGGTCCATCTCTCAGAGGCAAGAGTGGTGCATACATTGCAAAGGTTGGCAGAGTTGGAAATGGCAGTCAATGACAAGCTGTTAGAGCAGAAGAAGACATATAGGCCAGTTTCTGCACCAAATATCATGTCGCCAGATCAGGGAGTCAGCAGTACATGTGAAGAAGATTTAAGAGCTTCTAACTCAACAGCTGATTTTTCAAGGCGAAAACACCTTGATGTCTCTGGGCCTGTGGGATCCTATCCCGCAAAGTTCAAAGACTTTTGGTACCCTGTTGCTTTTTCAGATGACATTGATTCTCGCACCATGGTGAGTCATTGCTTCTAGGTAGTTATAATGGTCTTCCTTCTCACTGGCTATCGTAGTGCTCAGTTACAGAACTTGGGTATATGAGGCTTGCAAATTTAGCTCATAGATGAATGAAGTCTAAAGAGTTTAGAACCCATATTGCAACCTGTGCACTGTAGAGGTGTAGTAGCTGATTTTCTGTTGTGATGGCAGGTTCCCTTTGAGAGCTTTGAAGAATCATGGGTGATTTTTAGGGGCAAAGATGGTCGTCCAGGCTGTGTACGAGATGCATGTGCACATAGGGCTTGTCCTCTGTCTCTTGGCAAAGTGGAAGATGGCCGTATCCAGTGCGCCTATCATGGTGAGTGAAACCTCCTAGAATTGCCGTCTCTCTGCTGAAATTGTTCTCTTAAAAAAGTCTGCCTTGTTCAGTAAGTTTTGTGTCAGGGTGTGGATGTGACAATCTGCAGTTTTCCAATGTAAACAGCTTGTTTAAGAAGAAGCAGTGTCACATTGGAATGAGAACCTTTTTCAGATGCATGACACACAAACATTGCTTGGGTGATAGGTTGGGAGTACGGAAATACTGGAAGATGTGAGAAGATGCCATCAACAAGGCAAGTGAGTGCAACACTAGAGACACTGCCTTGCATAGAGCAGGATGGGATGGTGTGGATATGGCCTGGAAGTGCAACACCTGCAAGTACACTACCTTCTTTATTGCCTCCTGCCAACTACACTATCCATGCCCAGGTTTGTCTCGAGCAATGCAAAACATTTGGCAATGTGCCTTGCCACAGGAAATGTCTTCTCCTTTTGTGCTGTTGAGTTGGAAACATCAGGGAATATTCATGTGTCTAGACAGAATGAAAAGAGAAGAGGACTGAACTGCCATATTGGATGTATCATAGTGTCCACATAGCCGTACCTACTGATAGCAATCCTGAAAATTTGTAAGTGATACAAAGTTCATGGTGTCTTAGTTCTCTTTGGCATGTGCCATATGTGTGATGTGACATGTAGATTGTGTTGGAGCTGCCTGTTGAGCATGGCTTATTGGTGGAGAATTTGCTGGATTTGGCACATGCACCCTTCACACACACTACCACATTTGCAAGGGGTTGGAAGGTTCCCAGGTGGGTATAATGTCCACAATTCTTTTGGAGTTGTCTGCTAGAGACACTTCTCTCTCCCATTATCATCATTGTGCTCTAATATACTGTGGAGTCATCCTGTGATTCCAGGAGGGCATTACATACTGCATTTGATTTAGTAAGATATGATGACATGTCTATTAGAAAGACTAGTGAAGATTCTGTTCACAGTCAAGGAGAGACTGTTACAAGGTACAGTGTGTCTTGTCAAGACTATGTATCATTTCCATTAGTTTTTCAATTGCCTGGATGTGCAGCTCCTTGCAGCCAACTTCCATAGTTCATGCTCAGACTAATGGGTAAACTGCAGTTCTTCAGTGTAAAATTGGGCTAATTATTTTCAAGACTCTCTGTTTCTGCAGTTTTGTGAAATTCAGGACTCCAATGGCAAAATTGCGAGGCACTTGGGACCCATATCCTATAGCCATGGAGTTCCAACCTCCATGCATGGTGCTCTCCACTATTGGACTGGAAAAGCCTGGGAAACTAGATGGCTCTGATGTGGATGCATGCCCCACACACCTTCATCAGCTGCATGTGTGCATACCATCATCTCCAGGAAAGACAAGACTATTGTATCGGATGGCCCTTGACTTTGCCCCATTTCTCAAGCACGTTCCTTTCATCCAGTATTTGTGGCAACATCTTGCTAACAAGGTAAAACAGGGTCACAACTGCAATCATCCATCTGATTGAATTTGAATGGTACATGTATCTTTTCTGTTAATTGTATCACCATTTCAGGTACAGCATTTCAGTGACTGTTGAGAGGAAGGAGTCTTTTGACATGCAAATTTGATGGATGTGGATGTCCACAGGTGTTAGGTGAAGATCTGAGGCTTGTAGAGGGGCAACAGAATCGTATGCAGAGGGGTTCGAATGTTTGGAACCTTCCAGTTGCATATGATAAGCTTGGAGTCCGGTACCGACAGTGGAGAAAGGCAATTGAAACTGGTGAAGAACAGATCCCTTTAAATACACGTGATTAGGCAGTGAAGGTCATCTTGGAACAGCAAGATTCTTATTTTTATTCAACTCAACATGTGGGGTGATTTTGAGGATCAAGTTTGGTGAGGAATTTTGATCCTCTCTGGCTCCCTCATATTTTATATGACTTTCCTTGGCCTTACCATTGATCTCAGCATGAAAGAGCTTCATGTGTGAGGCTATCATGGTGTCTTCTTTTCCTGAACAAGCAGCATACCTGTACAGGTTGTACTATGTGTTGAAATGGCCTTGCAGCAGCCTCCCAGTTACTTTCACATCACTTGAGAGTGGGATGATGATGTTGGCCTATAATTTTGACAAAATCTTTTGTGTTTTGCGTATTGTATCACTGGAAGTTGAGAAGAGACACATGAGTAAGCACCATGTTGGTGATCATTTCTTATTGACAACACAAGGTCAATAATTTGCAGAGCAGGAAAGTCTTACACAGTAAAACAGCCAAATTCCCAAGCAAGAGTTGGGAATCCACAGTTTTTGCAACTGTGATCTTTTGGGAAGGTTGCCAAAATCAGGAGTTATATGGTCTTAAGCTATTCCATTTTTCTCAAAAACAGTTGGTATGACATGTTGATTAAAAACAGTGTGTAGCTCTGCAACTAAGCAAGAGTATACTGCATTTCGCAAGAAGAGTCCTTGATCTTGTTTGTTTGAAAGAGTTGCTCACAATTCAGTAGCTCTAACAGTCTTTTTTGCACTTTCTTGTATTTGATGTTGTGGTTAAATGATTAGTTAACCTTGTGCAGTGGATTCAATTATTTAAGTGTGCTAGCAGTTGGTGGAGGCAGTGGAGACTGACAGCATTTTGTCCTTGCCATACATTGAAGGTTCAGACATTTTGTGTGAATTATGACACTCTTAATTGTTAACACCACACTCTTTGCTGTTACATTTGGTTTAGCTCATACCTGAACTGACTCATGCATTGTGTCTTCTGGGTACCAGTTACATTGAAAATGGAATTTGTTGGGGATTGACGAGATGTGCAAACTTCTGAAGACCTGATGGCAGAGTGAGTTTTGGTGTTACACATATTTTGCAGGTTGGGAAAAAACGATCTACAAAACACTTGGAAATTTGGCAGGTTGCAGTTCGGAAAGTTGTAGGCTCAGGGCATGACATGGCTGTTCATCAAGCTTGAGAGAAGCCTTTCCAGCAATGTGAATGTCTCTTTATGATTTTCAGTCCACTACTTTCAAGTACCCTGGTTTATTCTCCCAATTGGAGGTATGTTGGCTTATGTTGAATGGACTAACAAACTTTTGTGTTAGCTTAGAAAAGAAATGTTCCATGCTTCCATCTCTCTTTCATTTGACAGTCTTCCCTATTACATCAATTTGTGCATAGCACCTGTGGTTAGTAGGTCACCCATTTGGGTGGACTATGGAACCATAGGTCTACTCTTTTTTTTAAAAGCCTATTCAATGATTGAATAGTCAAATGAATCTAGCTAATTAGAAGGCCTTGCAGGGTGCATGGTTGAAAATATGAATTTTGTTTGCTTAACAAACTACAAACTTAAATGAGTCTAAAACCCTAAAAAGAGCAAATTGATTAGTGATCACATGGGATATGTGATTAATTTTCCAGAATGGATTTACTTAACACTTTGCAATGTCATTAAGTGTAGGGCAATGCCCTGCTGCCCCAGGCAGGCCGATGCAGCAGGGCTTCCCTCCTGTACAGCGAAAAACCCCCTTAAGCACAGTGGTGAGGCCCCACTGTATGGGCCTGCCCTGCACAAGGGCATTTTGTTGTGTGAAATGCCATGTGCTGAGTAAAGGCACCTCAGTAGCTTGGGGGTGCATTTCTGGGACCTTCACTTCTGCCTTCCTTGTCAGTAAAAAGACCAAACTTTATTATTGGCTATGTTGGACTAGATGTTGATAGTATTTGTCAACTGGTGAAGCTTGAATATTATTGCCCTTGTTAATTCTTGATTGAAAAAACCCAGCCTGTTTTTTTTCTAGTGTATTTGGAGGATGTGTTACAGAGTGCAATTTTTACCTGTGACAAGGGGCAGGTGTTTCCAAAAGTGAAATGCCCCCAGGAATGGGCATTGCAAACACCTGTCTCTTTTCTTTCCATGATACCTGCAAAGTATCACACAACAAAATTAAAAATAAAAGCTCGACCAGGTTTCTACCAGTGTTGGTCTGGTAAACAGGTCACACCCTGGTATATGCACTTGCATCAACACTGGTATCGCAAACCCGCTCAGTCTGGTATTGATCCACCTCATACCATTTCAATAGCAGAATACCCCCAATACATATTTCATCAAAAACGGCCAGAGACAGTGCATATCGGTATTGCACGTTTAGGGTTGTTGTTTCCCTGGTATCAATCTTGCTATGATTATGTGTTATTATGCCCATTTTCTTAATTTGAATTTGCACTTCAGTCTTTTCATGTTGGCTGCTCTCTTGCTGAACCTGCAATCGATCATGTCTCTTGTTTCTTTATGTATTTCAATGGCTGCAATCTGGTTTTCATATTTCAACCCTAGTTGCCTAGGTTGTGTGCAAAACATGGAGTTGGATGAAACTCTTAAAATTCAACTCTAACGAGACAATGGATTTATATCAGAGTTGAAATTTTATATCAGCTGGTATCATATTAGTCATATTGGTATTAGTACCATTGCCTCATGAAATTGGGTACCTTGAATTGTTTGATACCAGAATGGTATATGAGTTTGAGAAATACTATGTTACCAGGACCGGTCTAGTACCTCATTTTAGGACAGACCTACATACCAGGACCCGGCCGGTATCTCAAAAGGGTGATACCAGACCAACACTGGTTTCTACCCTGCTGTGGGGTTTACTGGAATCAGGCCTGCCTCAGCTCCGCCTCCTGGGGGGCACGTACCCTGGTAAAGCCAGTTGCCTTGGGCCGCGCCCAACACATTATCAACCTACTAAAGTTTACTAGCGATGGTGCTGATTTTGATAGCATACAACAATACTAACCATAAAGATTAGAGGTACATTTGAGTCACATGGCCCAAGATGCTCAAAAACTTTGTTTGCTAAAATCGGTTATATTAATGTATTCATGTTAGCTGTGTGAATTGAATTATAATCACCTCCTTGATTTGATAGGAGTTAGGGTAGACAAGCCCATCATCGATCGGCTGCCTATGATCGAATATTTATTTATATGTTCATCCTATGTGCTTCATTTTGAGTGATCCAAAATGTTATGGGAGCACCACCTCAAGCTCTAGAAATAGTCTTTGAAGTGCAAAGGAAAAAGAATAATGAAAAAAATAAGCTTTCCAACTTATAAAACGCTTTTTTTTCTTTTTTCTTCTTTTTGAACCTTTCCTACTTTCAAATCTCATAACTTTCTTATTTCTTATTCATTTTAAACAGTTTTAAATGCTATAGGAGTGCCACCCAAAATTTTACAAATCTTCTTTATTCTCTAATAGCAACAAAGCAACATACAAGGATTTTGTTGAGTGTTTGGGAACTAGCTTTCTGATGTTTAGTGGTTTGTTTTTTTGAGTTCCTGACCCCCTTTATTTTGGGGAGCTGTAAGTTCCACTTTCAACAATTATTAGTGTGTCACATGCACCAAGAGGAGGGGTTCAAGTTTTGTGTGGATATCAGAGACAATGGAACCCTCCCTTTGGATCGGACCTACCTTGAACACTTAAATGTTCAATCACCAGCCGGTCTACCCTACTATCTATTTTTAAAGTGGACATTGTCTGATTGAATCACATTTGAATAATGACAAAAACATTCTATTAAAACAGCAGCAATTAAAGAATTTCATTCTATAGCCGAATGGCCAAGCTGTTAGAACTTCACAAATTTTGATCTAGTAATTGACCTGAGAACTCATCCTCTAGGTAAAGTCAATGAATCAGTGGAGGTGGTGGAATTTTTCTTTACAAAAAGAATTGTCACTTTTTCTTGACAAAGTGTGCAAACTAATTATGTATAGTAAAAGGCATGCCATTTTCTCTAGTTAAAAATATTGAGTTTCTACATGCAGTTCCCTAATATGGACCAAAATTCCAAATTTGACACAGACAAAACCATTGATAGAAAATGAAGTGGATCATTCATGGTCAAAACAACACTTTCAATGCTCAAAAAACCCATTTGAAAATATTGTTCACCTACAAACCCCATGACGTAAAAGAAATGGCATCAACTAGATCCATTTGAATATCACATTGGGGCTTTCTTCAAATGAATCCATTGAATCTTTAGAAATGGTCCACTCTCTTGCAATGACATACAAAGATTTTGTAAGAAATAAAGGAAGTGGCATTAGCTAGATCCATTCAAAATTGCATTTAGGTTTTTTTATGGATGTATGTATTGAATCTTAAAAAGGTATTTTGTCCTTGCATTCCATAACTTGTATTTAGGGTGATTTAAAATTGAGTGATATCATAATTGTGATCAATTGTCAATCTCATAAATAACAACATTTGTGATAGAACAATGCATAGTCTTCTTCTCTTCTTCCCATGTCCTAACTTTTTCTAATAAATTATCACATTCCCTTATTGGATTTGACAACAAATTCTCAAATAATTAATTAAATTTTAAATCTTAACTTCAACACTTGGTATTTTAATTCTAATTTGTTTGATAAGTAATGATTATAGAAAATAACAAACACATTATTTTTAAGTTTATGGGACAAGTTAGTGTATTTAAATTGTTTCAGTCTTAAATTTTTGAACTTGAAGGTCTACAATTCAAACTTGACAATTGAAATCTTGCACATTACTAATTTTATCAAAAATTTGATACAAGTAATAAAAAAAATTTAAAAATTCAACAAAACGAAGAATAATTCACTTTATGCTGAAATCATTCAATTATTATGATAGTTGCAATTTTGAAATTTATTAGATTTTAAAGATTGATGGTAATTTTGTTGAACAATAATATGCATTATTACTACACATGGATACATTTCCATACAAAAGACATTACTATGAACAACTTCATATTTAAACATGTAAAAGGTTATGGTAACATTCTGAAAAATAATGAAAGGATATCAATATTAAAATTTACAAACATTCTCATTCTATATGATAAGATAATTGATTGTGTTTTATTTAAAATGAGCCAAATGTACCCACTTGATCAAGTCCTTACAAAAAGTGAGTAGTCTAATCAAAATGACATGGTCAATTACAATTAATCATTTAAAAAAAATATTCTTAAAATCATGATTTACAAGTCAACTTTTTTTAAAATAATACTTCTGAAGATGTTACATTATGTTATTATATAATAATGAATTTTTAAAAATCTCCATATACATGTCATTGAAAAGAAATTAAAGACCTTCAAAAAGTCCTTCAAGCCATGGAAGTAAGTGTTAACCTCATTTAAACATGATTTTCAGTATTTCATACTTGTTAAATTCATTTCATTTTTTTCCAAATGTTCTTATAATACATTACAAAAAGCAGTGTGAAAATTTATTCAACAAATTCAACACCAATTTAATTTATGAATTGAAACAAAAAAAGGATTTTATTACAAAAGGCTTGCCTCATTTTAACAAAAATGCACCCAATTATAAGAAGAAAGGAATTTATAACTCTTTAGACTAAAGATTATTGTAAAGAAATTAACATATGTAAAACAATTTCACAACAAAAAAATGTAACCATTTTGAAAATTAGGTTGGGATTTGAACATTCCATGTGTAACATGATCAAAAAACATAATACAAGAATAATTTTCATTTTTGAAAACATGATTGAATCAAACTCTACTCAAACAATCATGATATACTATATATAGCCTTCATAAAATATCCATCCATGTGCACTTACTTGGATATATTTATTTATTTATTTACTTTCTTAAAATGTTTCCAAAGAATTCCCAACATATTTGGATGGCATTTACATCTATGAATATACCTTTTACAATGAAAAAGATGGATCATATTCCTATTTAATGTGCACAAAATCCCTCCCATTCTTATAGCATAGGTGTAAGAACTAATGTTGTCCTTTTTTTATTTTGAAAGGAATTTTCAATTTTAGTTTTTAGTTTTTTTTTAAAATTTTTATAAATTTCATAGAACCTCAAGTGTGGGTTTGAGGATAGTTTTTTAGATTTGCAAAACCCTTGTTTCTAGAAACTTCCCAAGAATTTGGAGGTTGGTCTAAATTACAAATTGGGTTGGTTCCATTTACATTGCACCCAATGAGAACTTATAATCTACATAAAAATGTACCCACGATCGTGAGGAATGGGGTATTAATGCATGAGAAAATTGGGGAGGTATGCAATCAAGAAAACAAAATCTCAACATCTAATAAAATAAGGCATCAATTTTTTACCCCTTTAGAATGGGGGTGGCTTGTTCTTTTGAAAGAAGGGGATGAATTTTTAAAAAGCCTTGATATTTACACTTTCAAAGAACCTAAACTCATTTTATAAGGACAATAGCCTAGTTCAAGTTTCAATTCTAATTTCCAACAAAGGTAATTTCAACATTTGGATTCAAATCCAATTTTCTCAATTTTTTGGACATTTGTTCCAAATACTTCAAAACCTAACTTAAAATTTTAACCTTAACTTGCCAATAACCTAAACTTACCAACATTGGTAAAAACCTCCCCACCCTCTCAAGCTTTGTGATCAACATATGTTGAAATTTATGATAATGTTTGTTGCATCCTTTACAATATGTGAAGCTCACATGTGTGAAAAAATCATAAAATGCAAGGCCCAACTTGGTTATTGCTTCATCTTAGGCCCTTTATTTTAAGAACCACATCCTAATCATATACTATAATTCACATCCTCCATGTTAACTTACATGTATGCATTTGTCATATAACAAAACAAAAATTGTGTTATGGTATGGGTCTTAGCTTATAACCAAAACTAGGGCAATAGAAGGCAAATGAGTCAAAATTGATGCTTCAAACACACACCTAAGGATGAGTTGAAAATGTGTGAAAATGCAAGGGAAGAACCTTAACATTGTTAAATGTATTTTTAGTTTGAGAATTAAAACTAACATGGAGTCAAATCTTTGCAACAAGGTTGGGGGACTAAACTTGTTTGCATTAAATGATCTTTGAATCGTTGAAAAGCTCTTGAAAATGTTACAATATATAATAGAATCACATTGTTAATCAAGGACTATGAGGATAGTAATTTTGATCTTTTTATATGTTAATCCATATCTTTACAAATGTTAATTAATTAATTACTTGTTAGTTAATCAGAATTGTATTAACATTCGTTAGTATTTGAATTAGCTTTGTTAACATTTAGTAACTAGTTTAACTACTATTAAATTCCACTAACTATATATAAAAAAGTTAGTTTGGAAAACTTCTCATTCCTTTCATTTGGTTATACATTTGTAGAGTTGTCTTCTTATCTTTTGAATTTCAATTTACAAATGAGTTTAATTTGAACATGTCTAATAAATATAGATGTTTTTGCATGTCATGTTAAAAGGTGTATTTTGTTCATTAATGTTTGGTCATCATCCCTAGGGTGTGAATTTCAAAGATTTAATATTGGATTTTGTCATTTAAAAATAAATTATTTGGTGTGTTTTTTGAAATGTTGTGTCAATATGTCAAAAATGGTAATTAGGAATTTGCAAAAGCAATTAAATCAAGTAGGCGATAAAGATGAGCAAATTCCAAATGAAAGGCAAGAAGATGCATGTAACAAAAAGGCTATAAACACCTTTAAATAATGTTCATCATGTAAGTCTTGTGATTCCAAAAACAAAGGAGCAACTTTAAAGGTATAGACTATCCCTTATAATAGGGAAAATAACAAGATGGGTCAAAATGCACTCAAAGGAGCCACAAGCATTACTTTTTACATTAGTCTTGCATGTCTTTTTCCCCCAAAATAACTTTTTCATATGAATGATTTTTTGAATGATTTTTATTGTAACTTGTTATGAAAAATGATTAGAATTGCCCTAATAAGTCAAAGAAATAATTTTTAATTTAAATAGGAATTTGTAAAATGTATAAGTTTCTTACAAATTTTACATTTCATCTTTAAAAATGATGATAATTTGAAATCATACCAAAAAATGTTAGTTTCTAAAGTGGAATTTATTGTAATATAAACTAAAATTTTTGTTCATTACATCGTGTACATTATACCCCTTTTATATGTGATAAAGCACTCTTTAATTTTGAAATTTTCAATTTTCAAAGTTTTAAGATTCCACATTTTTGAAATTATGAATGTTTTTTTAGTGTGTCTAATAGGTTATTTATCATCTCATATTTTTTACCATTAACTTATCTTTTATTATATGAGTCCTTTGAAGTCCTTTGAAGTCCTTTGTAAAAATGTCATTTTTCAACGATAGAAATTTTCACATTTGAAAGTCCTTAACTAAACCAAAACCTAAAATTGGATCAAATGAATTTTAATTTGAGTTCATGTATGTTACAAAGGAATAATGTGTCATGATTACCATGGTCTCAAATGGCATTAGAAAAAAAACTATAATCATTTATGATAAAATCTAACATCCGATGCCCTTTGTGGCTCCTTTGAATGTGTTTCGACCCTTTCATCAAATATGTTTTATATATTTTTTGGTGCTATATTTTTTTGTGAACATTTGTCCAATTGGTAAAGGAGTATCAATAGGTTTACAATCCAACGTCCCAATATGTTTGAAAATATGTAAGATATTTCTTTTGGGACAAATGAATGGAATGGTTTGTGACATTCCTACTTGTTGGAATTCCAAGACGAAACTCAATGGCATTAGTATTAGTCATTTCAAATGCACTAGAAATTTCATATTTGATGCCATGTATAAAATGTTCATCATCATTCACAAAAATTGAATCATTCACTCAAAGCCCTAGGACAAAATGAGTTGAAACACATTTGATATAAATGTTGGGATTAACAACACATTTTGTGAACCTAGTTTGCAAAAGATAAGAATTAAATTTTTCATACCACATTCATAATGATTATTTTAATTCCAAATCTTTTTTGAGAAGTCTACAAACCTTCTTTGGGTGATTTGAAAAAACAAAGCCTTTCAATTAACACATATAAATTTCCTCATTTAGGGTTCCATTTAGGAATGTTGTTTTCATGTCCATTTTGGTGAATGTGAAGATTATGTGCATTTGCAAGTGTAATCATTGTTCTTCATGATGCAATTTTGACAACTAGCAAGAATGTTTCATTATAATCAATTCTTTGGATTTAGGTAAACATGCGAGCAACCAACCAAGCCTTGTATCAAAATATATTGCCATCAAATGATACTTCTTCTCCAAAAACCACTTTTGACTAACAATTGACTAGCTTGGATGTCGTAATGTTTCCAACCTCCATGTATGATTCTTTAGTAATGAAACATAATTAAACACCTTTGTTTTGCAAGGATGTCCATGAGAAATGGGTCATTCAAAAAGAGACCGAATCTATGCATGAATTTTTCATGGACCTTCGAAAAACCCATGCAAGCCTAAACCCCTTCGTTTTCACTAGTTTAAAATCATGGAAAGTTGCAAAAAATTTCATGATCAACAAATGCTTTGATGAAAATAAAAATGACATAGAGAATGAACTTAAAAATGCCAAGAAAAAAAATGTCAAGAAAGAAATGGGCCGATAAATTATCATGATAGGGCCATTAAATGGCAAATTGCCCAACATACTTTTTTTAATATAGATCTCCATTTACATTTTTGGCCTCCCAAGAAATAGAAATGACTCTATAAGGTCTAGCATAATTGCACAATCCATGAACAATTTCCATACAATTCATAAACAATGCCATGAACAATATTCATGTAAAAGAAAGTAACACAACATTGATGATGAAGTAACACAATATTACCTTGTGGAAGAGATATATTCCTTCACAACATAATTTTCTTACACATAAGAAAACAAGAAGAAAAATGAAGGTAAGCATTAAAAAATAAAAAGCAAGAAGTGTAAGAAAACCAAAATCAAGAAACACACAAAAACCAAAAAACAAGAAGCATGAGCACAAGAAACACAAGTAGTAAAAAAAACAAACACAAACATAAAAGATTAAAAAAAGAAAAAATAACAACATAAGCACAAGAAACATTCATAGCAAGAAAAATAAAATAAGAAACATAAAAATAGGAAGCACAAGAAAAGAAAGAAGAAGATGGACCCAATAACTTATCATTCCTCCTTAACACAAAATAGAAATAAACTTTAAATTTAACCTAAATGGGAGGGAAACCTTCATGGGGGGAAATCGTATTAGATGAAATGAAGAAAATCAATATCAATCACATTTTAAATTCATTCACGTTTCAATAGAGCAAAAACCAAGTTCTTCATCTCAACACATTATAAACTTAAGAACAAAAGAACTAGGAAATGAACGAAAAAAGTAAAGCTTAGCAAGCATGGTTGTTGACTCTAGCAAAGCCTCTAGAATATGCAAAACATTTGTGTAGTCCTCAAAACATGTTTGTTCTTATAATCATGGTGCTACATTTGCTTACAAAACCAAATGATCATTCATGCAAGCTCAAGCATTTTCCGAGCATCCTCTAAGTCCCTTTCTTTTTCCTCTCCCTCATCCCATCCCCTTGTTGTCCTTCCCCATCTCCATCTTTTTTTTATCATCTATAGGATCCTCCTCTATGGATAGGAACACAAACATAAATGATGTCAAAATGTCTCATGAAAATCCACAAATCTCTAGATTTCTATGTCAAACAAAAAATACTTCCATGTAGTATTTTTTATTGATCACAACCTTGATAGATGACATCATATTGATTTGTAATCATCATTTTTTTTGCATGTGTTTCTTTTTAAGAACATGGTGAATGATGGAGAAAACCTTTTCCTTTTGAAGTTTCAAGGAATGATGGACCTTCTTCATTCTCCCTTGGTGTAGATTTGTTGCTAAGAGATTTGTTTTAAATTTAATTTTGTCAAACAATGCACAACCATACTTGTAGTATGTAGTTGCACACTCAAGTGTTAACTCACCAAAATGTTGCACCTTATAATCAATCAAATACATGTGTCAAATAACATATATACACAACCCATCCTTTAAGGATGAAATATTATGAGGATAAGGTTTCAATGGACCTACTTGTTGCTTACAAATATTGTTGGATGAAGTCTCATGATTTACAATGCAGTTATATTTGGATGAGAGATATTGCATGTAATAACTGAGCATTAATTAAACTAGCTTGTTGTTCAAACATGAACTTAATAAGATAAAGTGCCAAGTATTTGAACATGGATTAGTAAGTAACCAACATTATTCTTGGAACCTAAAACCAAACCTTTGTTTCAAACATAAAACCAAAATAAGTTTCAACATGGATAAGCAATGAATATTTATAGTTAGCAAAATGCCAAAGGCAAGTTGCAACATTTGTTTATAGGAATACATTCCACTAGATGCCTTGTCCAATGAAATACAAGAATCCCAAAAAACATACATCTAATCTGAAAAACTTTAAGAATTAAGTATTGTGAACTTAAGCAACAAAGGCAATTGTATTTGATTCAACATTGCCACAAATACTACATTGCCACCTCCTTATTTCCTTGCAACTTTGTTTTGTTTTTTGCAACAATTTTTGCACCAACATGCTAAATGTCCAACATTCAAATCATGTGCACAAAAAATTCACCAAAAAAATAAAATTGCATCAAGTTCAAACAATTATGACATGTTGATTTTCACATCTATCAATGTTTTAAAGATTTTTTTCTACAACTAGAATGTAACAATGATGTGCTCCCAAATCCCAAGTTAGCCCTAAGTTGGGACTAAGTCACTCAAATTACGGAATTTCTGGACTTGGGGCATGTTCCCAACTTCCAGCACTAAAGGGGGTGAAAGGGGCGTGCTGAAAGCTCCAAGATAGACTAGGAAGAGGGACAAGCTTACTCAATTACACGGTCCTACATCCAAATCCAACCAACAAGTTGGTTAGAACTCATTATGCACCCTTTTGGTGTTGGGACAAACCACGAACTACCTTGGACTCACTTGACTCACCACGGCCCGAACTCGGGGGAAGCCACCACCTTCCCCCATATAGTATTCTTTACAGCTCTCCGCCGCACTTGCATCCAAATTGCTCTTTTTCCCGGGACTCCCAAAGTGGAGTCCTGAAATTGTCCCGGTTTGGACTCCCGGGACTTTGGACGTTCATAACTCCTCACCCCGAACCCGGATTGGGACGAGGTCTAAACCAAAGTTATAGCTCTCGTCGAGTGCTTTCCAACAGTGTGTTGCACTTCACCTGTACACACCAGAATTGCGTCGATTGCCGACTTTTAATGGTCGGGAGTCAAATTGCCAGTTTGACTCCCGACCTTTCTTTTGACCATAACTTGTGCTGCAGATATCCAAATGGCTCATGCGAGGCCATTTTGGACATTTAAACTTCAAGACCTTTCCAACGATATCAAAAATGCCCCAATGCAAGGTGGTTTAACCCCTGTAATCGCGCTCTGAGTTTTTGGGAGTCCCGAAGGACTCTCCAATCCCATTTTCGGGAGTGTGAGTGGCAACCTCACAACTCCTTCAAAGTGGGGTTGTGACAAACAAGGAGACGAATTACATTGGTAAGCAATAAAATACACTTGCATACATTGAATGTTGGATCCAACAATTGACTAGAAAAGGTCCATACTTAAAATCATCAACTACAACAACAAAAAGTTCCATTTTATGGTGATGACATTCTTGTATAATTTTAAGTTGTGAGCCTTTTTCACCTTTAATCTTTCAAGAAAGATACAAACTATTCAAACTCATGGTCACATATATCACAATTTTGTCAAATTTTCAATTTTAAGAATATAGTTCCATATAATTGATCTCATAAGTTTGGTCCAACTTCCTGTAAAATCATTCAACATTAGACATGTAGTTCCAAAGATTTGATAGCCTTTCAAATTAATGGATTTTCAAGTATTTGTACATACCTGAAAACCCTAAAATGTATTTGTGTTTTTTTTAAAGTTGGTTTTAATACTTGAACAACCAAAATGGTAGAGAAACATTAAAAGCCCTGGTAATATAAAAATCTTAGAGCAAATAAGACCAAGTAATAAGAATAAGTAAACCTTTCCCTTTTCAAATTATCACAAATTTCACACATTCTTCTTTCAAATTAAATGTTGCACTAAACAATCCATTTTTAGATAGAGAATTCTGCTTGCATCGTTAGATGTGAATGGATTTACTAAAGACCATATCTACTTTCCACTACATCTAAAAGATTATCATGTCCATCCTATTTTGTCTTTTTAGAATGGAGTTATTCCTCAAATCATTATTCTCACACATCTTATCCCACGTTGCTTGGAGTAATGGTCATTATACCACTTCATGTGGAACTTCCAAAACCCTTTCACCTCTTCCATCTCACTTAATTCATTCCTACTTATTAATTGCAACAAATTCCATAACATCAACTTCATCCCTTTCAAAATCTCCTCCAAACCTTGTACTAAAAAAATTGCTAGCATAGATATTCGAACAACAAATCCTTTTAAAAAACAAAGGTCGCTTCATAGAAGAGATTTTGAAATCCAAAGAAACATGTTTTATTATTATATCACTATGTAAACATAATGTTTCACTACTAGTTGACATAATTCATTATTATAATTTATTGTGGTAAATAGGTTTATTTTTATGTTGTTGCTTTAAAAACCCTATGTTACTTTATGATATACCTTATATTATTTTAGGCTACCTTAGTTATTTTAATTTATACCTTAACTTATTATAAGTTATTATAGGTTATTACAAATTATTATACCTTAAACTATTATTCATTATTCTACTTTAAGGTATTTTAACTATTTTGATTATAGGTTTTTTATTTTAAGTTATTTTAAATTAAATTATTCAACTAACCTTAGGTTATACTTTAAGTTATTTTATTTTAAGATAATATATGTTATTTCAAGTTATACTTTAAGTTATTCAAGGTCATTCTACTTTATGTTATTATAAGTTATTTTATCATAATTATAAAAGTTTAAAATAATATAAAATATAATATAATGACTTAAGGTAAAATAACCTAGAATAACCAATAACACCCTATGAAAAATAATTTAGAACAACCTATTAATAAAATAACTACCAATAGCTTATGATAATAGAACTTACTAGTGGGTACCCGTGACCTTCGGACACTATGAAATCCCCCAATTTCTTCAAACTATTTTTTTTTTTTAAAAAACCGGAAGTGTGCTTCTCCCGAGCAAGACGGTTCCAGTGGACGCGCAGGTCCTCCAAAGGGCCCTCCTCTTCCTCTTCGTTCATTGGTTTAATGAAGGTTCTTGTGTTGAAGGGTTGTTGTGTTGAAAGGGGGGGAGATAGGTGAAGAGGTTAATTCCGTGGGAAAAATAACCAGGGAAATAAAAGGGATCCTAAGTTCATGTGTAAATAGGGAATTTTTTTTGTTTCCTTAATGTAAAGTCAACTAATTTTCCTAGTATTTTCGAAAATTTCGCCAAATTTTTGATATCACAAATTTATAAATAAAATTATTTTTTAAAAAATATTTTAAAAAAATTATAACAAAAAAAACCTGATCCCAATTCCTAATTTGGCAAATTTTAGTTTTATTACAAATCTTTACATGTTGTAAAAACTAAAAATTACTTAAGTATAGGGTAAGGCCCCTCTTCCTAGACCCCTTATTTCTGAAACCCACCCCACCC
>Ga0116227_10003912_pt1 | contig 32711 bp, 17 predicted proteins | sample S1TSphgellanicum_FD_89693 | JGI IMG/M metagenome (GOLD analysis project Ga0116227, IMG submission 89693) | Host-associated microbial communities from peat moss isolated from Minnesota, USA - S1T2_Fb - Sphagnum magellanicum MG | ecosystem: Host-associated > Plants > Peat moss > Unclassified... | reverse complement strand
TATAAATATTTTTTTTTAATTTTTTTAAAATTATTAATGTTTTTATATTTTTTTTTTTGTTTTTTATTTGTTTTTTTTTTTTTTTTTTTTTTTTTTTTTTTTCGATATTGTGTATTTTAGTCGTCAAGGCTCAAATTGCAAATGTCAAAATCCTTAAAAGAGATCACAACTTTTAAAGTCCAAGGGAAATAATGAAAATGATTTAAAAAATAACACAAAAAATAGACAATAGCCCACCAAATGTGTACATGTTGTAATCTTATAAATGGAATGAATAGTCCAACAAATAAAGAATTTCTTCAATCCACACACACAAAAGATGCAAGCAAAAAATGAAAAAAAATTATGAGTGAAAGCTTTAAAGGCCCATCATTCTTCAAACCTCCAAGTTCAAAAATGTCATCTCTTGTTGTGTTCACTAAATGATGGGTTAAAGTTTGAGAAGCAACATAAGAAACGCATGCAAGTTTGGGGACGACATGCAAACATTGATTTGATGGCAAGGTCACATTGATGTGCTTCGACAATGTCAAAAAATTACATTACAATTTGTCTTGTTGTTTTTCATTGTTCTTGGCATTCTTCAACAACCGTAGCATTCTTCAATACCCCTTCATCATTCCCAAAGTCCCTTGACGTGCCCTAGTTGTCCTTCACCATCCCTCCATGTTCCTCGTTATCCTTCATCATCTTTCATCATCCTTTGTCATACCTCACCATCATCTTGTTGTTGCCCAAGATCTTTCAACATCTCCCCATTATGCCATGTCATCCCCGAACCAAAACAAAATGTCCTCAAACCAAAATTTTGCAACTCAAGTGAGAAATTACCATGGATGCCCTTTTTGGGACCTAGGGATGTCCCAAGAAAATCCCCCCCCCCTCCAAAATAAAATAAAATTGGGGACCTGTATTTTACACCTTTATTCCCTTAGATGCAAACCTATTTGGTGTTTTTATATAGACAACTCAACTTGATGACATGAGCAAAGTCTTTCTTTTATTAAGAAGTACCTTAGGAAATGCTTATTGCCAAAAGTAATCCATAACTGGCTTTGGCATTTTGATGCTCTAGTGGACTTCATGGGGACATGGGTTAGAACTTAGAACCCTTGACTCCTAGAAACCTCACAATCTATTGACAATTGTGACGTTCATTGTTAGCCGCCTTAAGAACTGGTAGAATTTGTTGTGTTATATGTGGAGGGTACCTTTACCCTCATTAGACTTTCTGTCTCAGGAGAGGATGGGACTTTAACCCTAAGTTATCTCCAGTTGTTTAAAATTCTACTAGGCTAGTTACCTTGGGTAAGCACCTTGAAGGTAAGCACCTCCTAGGAACTTAGGGTTCCCCACAATCAGTTCCCACCTTGCACTAGGTTCCGCATTCCCAGAACAGCCACGGTTCTTACCCTACACTTTCTTAAAAGCAACAGGCAAAAAAACAAGGTGTGTTATACACAATGGCCCTGCCATTAATTTAATATCAACAATTGATATTTATGATAAATTGGTCATAACTAGGGGAAAAATAAAAAATAAATCCATTTTAATGTACATCATGTTGTTGTAAAAGGAAAAAAATTCACAATTTTTATTTTTCATTTTTTTAACATCACATTAGTTATGAGGAACCCAAAAGGGATCTCACATTAAATTATGACGTGTTCTCGAAACATATTTAAACATTTAAAATTTTGTTACCAAACCGAAACCATTAGGGAAATGCCACAACATGAATTTTAATTTTTTACAATCTAATGACTTTTTCCTCAAAAAAAAGTGACCAAATATTTTCTTTTCATATTTATTTTTCACATTTGTGCAAAAGTTCAAACCAAAGAAAAAAAAAGGACTTTTCATGGCATGTGTATTTGAATGTTTTCAATAACATGGTCACAATTTAATAGAATTACATAAATTTTTGCCTTATGATGGGTGCCATAACCATTTTTGGAGAAAGTATTTTTATATTTAGTTTTGTGATTATGAATTGGTGACAAAGTCACTAAGGCTGGGTGCACATTTGAGAGGTGGCAGAGAAAACAAAATGTCAAAAAGATGAATGTGAAGTTTTTACGACCAAATTAGGGTGAATCATCTCACCTAGTTGGTAAGGGGCAAAATCCCTTGAAGCTAGTATATACTCTATAATGATTCTCAACACAATATCCCTGCCTTACAAGGCAGAACCAACAAAGAGGCAAAACCTCCACCACTCATAAGGTTCATCTACAAATTATCATCCATCCTTTTTCTATTGGCAAAACTTCGCCAAAAAAAATTAGAAATTCAAAATAATAATCTCAAAACTGAAGTGATTTTGGAGGGTTTCATTTTTCAGAAGTGAGAAAAATAGTAAAATTTGCTGGATTTTTATATTTGGTTTTCAGTGTGTAACCATAAATATAAAAGGTTGATTTAAGACTTGTGCTTGGCGTCTGGCTTATAAGCAGATTGGGCTAAATCTTCCTAGAGATGATCACCATTTTTTCTATATCTTCTTATTAATAATATATATATATATATATATATATATATATTTATTTATTTTTTTTTAATTTTTTTTTTTTGCTTTTTTGACGTGACTGGCTACACACACAAAAATTGGATTTTGGGCAATTTTTAAAAGTACAAATTAGATCATTTTTCTAGAAAATTGGGAAAATTCGCCACATTTTTCAAACATTTTCCAAACTAAAAATTGGAGGAAAAAAAAACACAATAAAGCACTGCTTCCTATGGATGATCTTCACTTAGGCTAAATTAAAAAAATTCCTTAAAAAAACATTGAATTAAATTTCATCAAGGGTGTAAATGGGTGAATAAATTGAGTGAATAGGTAGAGGGTAGTTTTTTATAAAAAAATCGGGGGTCCAAAAAAGTGAATTTTTTTTCTTCTAAAATTTTCCGCGGGTAAGTTATACTTTTAGACTACGGACTTTCCGAAACAAAAGACTGACCGGCTATTGCCGGTTTCTTGGAAATCGGGAACCCGCTGAGACAGTTACCCTCGTTCTCGCTTTTGTCGTAGCCCTGACAACACGGCGAGAGAGACAGCGAGAGAAGGAAGAAGAAGACGAAGAAGAAGATGAGACCGTCTTGTGCGTGCGCGTTGCTGTTGTTGTGCTGTGCACATCCTTGGTGTACACACAGTGGATGATGCGGCTATGCCACATCACCTATCTCATATCTCCCTCCGTTGTCTTGATGCCGATGATTTCTCCTGTTGAAGCTTTTTAGGGTGCGAAATTGGTCCGGATTGCGCCTTGTGTGTAGGTGTGTGTGTGTTTTTCTCTTCCCTTGGGGTTCTGTGGAAGAGGGGGGCGGGGCGGTGGTGGAATCAATGACATCGGCGGCAGCTTTTGTGGAGGGCGGGGTACAGGATGCTTGCGACGATGCGTGCAGTATCTGCTTGGAGTCCTTCTGTGATGAAGACCCTGCCACCGTAACCCCCGAACTTTTTCTTTCTTTTTGTTGTTGTTGTTGTTCCCGCTTTTCTCTGTCTCTTATTTGCAGTAGTGCCGAGATATTGGAATTCTGTTGTTTGCTTGATTTCAGTCCTGTAGTGTTTTACATCTTGTTATTTTTCTGTTGGTCAATTTGCATGATGTTGTGATGGGAGATGTGAGGAATTAGACACCGTCTTTCTTGTTTCTTCGCGGTGACGGCTCTATTTTTTTTCTCTTTACCTGGCCTACTCAATACCTGGCTTTTCATGTCATTCCTTCTGCGATAGATAGGCTTTTGAAAAGATCGTGAACTGGACTTTGAGTTTGAGGGCGGTTCTCTCTGGATACTTTTGTGCTGACAACTTAATCGTTCTTCAACCTCTATTACAGGAGCTTGTGTCTAATGAATGTCGAGCCTTTATTTTTTTTCATTTCTAGTCCTGGCACCAAATTTTGGGAGACTTACGAGGGTATATAGGTTCGGGGTGCACTGCAATAACTCGTCCAAGTTGGAAAATTCAGTCTGTGGGGTCTATGTATATGCTGCTATTGCACTTAATGAAGGTGGCTAATTGCCTGGAGGCCTTGATCTTCAATCCAGCTGCTTCCACAAGCTTGGGAGTTGTTTGATTCTTTAACTAGGATCAAGGTTAGTGGGTTGAGAGGTTGGCTAAGTGCTGCAGGTATGAGGGGGACACTAGCAGCACACAGATGGAACATGAAATAGAAAGATCATGCTGTTCATTGACCTATCTGTTGTGTGGGAGCAGGTCACCAATTGCAGACATGAGTACCACCTGCAATGCATTCTGGAGTGGTGAGCTTAATGACTTTGTCTTTCCCGGCCCCCCCCCCACCCCCATGTTGACCAATTTCTTGAAAGAGCAGTATTAGTATGTGATTGGAAATAACTGTTTGTAGTTCTGCTCCAGTGATGGAAATTTGGAGTGTAATTGGTTTGGTTGGATTAGTTAGTTTATGGCTAAAGATGACTATCAGTTTCTGATATTACAAGTTTGTCAGCAAAGCAGGAGATACTGTGGAATCATTTTGTCTTTGCTGCCCTGTAGTTTGACCTTCCTGTCTTGAAGGCTTATTATTCTCTTGACGAAATGTTCTTCAAGGGATTTGTCTCTTGGTGTTGATATCTAGTTTCAGTCGTTAATCTTGAAGCTGACAAAAAGACCCTTGTTGCCAGAGGGCTCTAATTTACACAACAGAATTGGCTTAAATGTCCCACTCAGGGACAAATGGAAAGCTGAGGGATTTTGAATGTTTGTGCAGGTCTCAAAGGAGCAAAGAGTGTCCCATGTGCTGGCAGCCTCTCAGCCTCAAAGATCCTGATAGTCAAGATTTGCTTGCTGCTGTGGCTGATGAGAGGGCATTACGACGTAATAAAGTGCATGTGTCTTCTATCCACCAGCGATCTTCTGTAGAAGAATCTGAGTTTCATCAGGTAATCCTTCTTGTGTATCATTTTGTAATTCTCTAGATCTTCCACCTTAGTTATTTACAAGCAAGAAGTTGCAGTAGCTTTTTGATTTCTTAAATCAGGGTCACAAATTGATTGAACTCTGTTCTAATGTTCACCTTGTTGGGATGCATTCTAATAAAATTGGTTGTAAACAGAAACATGATTTGTAACAGTATTGTTGTAGTACCACTATATGCAGGTATGTTAACTTTATGTCTGATGGGCACACATCATGTCCTCCAGAACATTGAGAACAGCCTATCCTTTGACACTATTCATTTAGATAAAATGCCAAGAGTTGAAAATTTGCCTGATTGAAGTGCTTTTCTTTGGTGGAATTACCCTGAACAGTTTGCATCATATGGGGATGAAGAATGCCTCATGCAGCACCTGGCAGCAGCTGCCATTGGCCGCACCCATCATTTTTCAAGAAGGGGTCCTATCCTTTTCCAACCAGCTGCTCAAGCTTCAGGACATCTCCAACACATGCTAGTGTCTAGCTCCTCAGGCAGTGGAGGGTCAACTCCAGTGAGTAGTCCACCTGTTGCCAGCTCACCTCCCAGTCATGAGGCACCTCCCCCATCCTTCTCCTTCACTACCATCCCTGCAGCTGGTGCAGACCATAGTGCTCTGGGTTCATCTTCTCCAAGGTCAGCTTGCATCCCTCTTGACATTTGGATTGTGAGCAAGTGAGGTTGCATTGGAGAATTACAAGTATGTTGCTCTTTGTGATTGAGAGCTGCCCTCATTTTGCCGTGCAAGTATGATGCTTGGGTGTGTTGGGTCTTCTAATCTTTAAGTAAAACTCCATTTGATGTCCATGATGCATCCAAGTGCCTGATGCAATGGTATATTCTGGCCTTATTGCTGTGGAGAGCAGGCAGGTATCTGCTCTGGAGCCGGATGAGAACCAACATGGAACATCACCCTCAGAGTTGCACTCATTCTCTGAAACCATGAAATCCAGATTGGCTGTGGCATCTTCCAGGTGTGTTCTATTAAGTATGTTGTGGTGCAGTCACTGGAATACAGTTGTTAAGCATTTGTCATGTTAAGGAATTTGAGGGAGTCCTCTGGCAAGTTTTTTTGTACCTTAGAGCAGCAAGTACCACTGTATAACCTGTTATTGGGTCTCCTTTTTGTGGCCAGGTGCAAGGAGTCATTATCCAAAACCACTCGAGGCTTTAGAGAAAGGTTACGAATGCGGAGTGGGACAATGGCAGATATTGGAGCCCGTGCTCGTGAGGTGAGTGCAGGGGTGGTGCGTGTATTGGAGCGCATATCACTTGAGCCTCTTGAAAAGCAGCAGGTGTCAGCTTCATCTTCTGATGTGCCTCTCATGCCATCCAATTCAAGTGAACCAACATTGCCTTGCTCTGCAAGTGGTGTAACAGAGTATGCAGGGAGTGTAAATGCCAGCTCCAGCAGAGTTGCGCCACAGCCAGCCAGTGATAACTCACATGGAGATGCACTTGAAAAGGTAAGAAGCTGTTCACAAGAGGGATATAATGGGGATAGTGAAGGAATTTTGGCCTGTGGTTTGCACTGGGCATCTCAACAATGAGAGTGGCTTGACATGGGACTGATTTATTGAGCTGTTGGTCAGCACAATGTCTTCTTGTTGAGGGGAGGTCACTTGGTTGGAGTCTTAGTATCAAGTCTTAGCAGGCTGCCTTTGTTCTGAACTTCAGCAAAAACATGAATCTGTACTCTGAAGGCTGTGCAAAGGTGATTTTCTGGATTTTTTGGTGGAAATTGGACTAATTTCTGTGATGTCACACTCTGCAAGCAATTGCACAGAATTGACAGAAGTCCTTCTAAAGTCCATGATTAGCCTGGAGGTGTCTCCATTTTTTGTTCATAGTCTCTACCTGTTGAGAGACAAGAAGAGAAACCTTTTTCATTAGTGATACCCTGTAACCTCTGTATGGTATCAGGGTTGACTCTTAGAGTTGGATGGAATAATGAAGGTGCAGGGTTGCGGAGGGACTGGTGAAAATGGACGGGAAGAGGCAGTGACACCACTTTGAATCTACAAGCTGCCACTGCAGGCTTGGTCAACTTCAAGGAACTGCTCAATGTCAGTGTAAACTGAATAACAGGTGAGATGTGGAGGTTGAGATGCTGCATCAAAGTCGTAAACCTGGGAGATAGTGGAAAAGTTTACTGTATATAGTTGGAAATTAGGTTTCAAAGTCACTTTCATCTAGGCCAGACTAAAGCTGAATGATCAGAGTCATAGTCATGGTACACCATTTTGCAGTCAATTCCAAAATTTTGGGGTGCAATATCGAGTGTGCTTTTTATTCAATCTAAGGTATATCATGGTTTTCCTAACTTGAAATCACAGCCTTTAGCAGGGTGAATGTGATCAGAATCATGTGTTTTGATGCCACGTAGGGCATCCTCAACCAAATGGGACACTCATTATGGTGTGGCTCTTTAGGAAACTGTTTGATAGACTCCTATTTCAATTCCTGCCACCATGCTGCAGTCCTGTTCTGTAATATGTGCATGTGTATCTTCAATTGTCAACTGAAAGATGTCATACTACACTCAGTCTGGTCATTTGATCTCTAACCATGACCCAGTCATTTTGTACATAGTGAGAGAGGGCTTGTTTTCTCTGCATGGGTGAGAATGCCCAGTACATTTCCTGTCAGTATACTATGACCTTTTAACAGAGGGTGGATGTACCATGTCACATGTGTAGTCAGATGTTTCAACCATGAAGTGACCAGTCACGACCTGTTACTGGCATGAGGCTAAGTGCCTGGCTGGTGATACTCGTGAGGTCTTGCAGGCTATTATGTAAGATCGTGTCCTGTCCTGTTTATGTTAAAACCGGGCTAATTCAGCTGTTCCTGTGGTGTGATGTTGCCAACCACATCAGCAGTTGATGGGAACCCTGACATTCAGGGAGTTTTCCTGGCTTTTGACCCCAGGGAACAGGCTCCTGGTGGCTGATTCTGTCAGGCTAGCGGCTACTAGGCATGCCCTGTAGGGCTCACATAGTGATCGCTTGCCTAGCAGAATTAGCCACCAGGGGCATGTTCTCTGGTACTGAACTTGTTTATGCAATTGTCAAAGAGCTGCACATATTAGCTATGGACCAAGTCTTCCCCAAACTGCCATGGGAAACATGTAATTGTTCACATGGATTGGGCAATTGGTCATGATGAGTTCAAATGCATCATGCTACTTGCTGGAAGTCTCTAACGTGTCTTTAGCTTCTTCTCCTTTGGAGATTCCTCTCATCTAGAGCAAAACTCACAAGCCACAGAGTAATGGGATCTGGCAAATGAGGAGCCATGTTTTGCATAACAATTAGCATGAACAAGAGTTGTAGCTCCGATGTAAGTTTGTGACTCTTGAGCAATTTTTTTGGTATTTCAATTTGATTTTGTGAACTCAACATCCACAACTCTGAAAGTCAACTATCCTGCACGTGCAAATCTCCAAATTGTTGAGAACTTGAGCTGCCATGATAATGATGATCCTGCTCAAATCATTAAGCAGCAAGTACATTGAAGTCAATTGGACAAAATCTCTGTGATTCACAGGCCTGTGTTAAACTCCTGCATGGGGGGGAGGGGTGGGTGGCATGAGGTGGAGATGGTTGCATGTAACTGTTGTCTGTGTGTAGTTGGATTTTGGCGCCTGCTAAAGAATCCTGCCCCACCCTCTCATAATGCATGATCCAGGCTTTCAAGTTATAATGTGTGGAGTATGAAAGTCACCATTAGTTTTGAATTTGATCAAAAAAAAAAAATGGTTTGAAGGAATTAACAAATGTCTGGTAACTGAAGCTTCAGTCCCTCCTTATGCAACAGTGGCATCTATAATCCTAGCATGTGTCTGTTGGCTTTGAAATCAGAGGTGGATTGCTATATGCAAATACACCACCTGCAGGGAAACCTATAGCAAGCCTCTTTCAACATGACATCACCATGTAAGATTCAGACTATGATGGAAAATTTAAGGCAGAACAATTTGGAACCATTGCAGGCAGTGAATGCAAAATCCAAGTCCTCCAAAGTGTCTATGATGAAGGTTTGTCTCACATGCCCATGATTCTGTAGGAACACCACGTTGGGAGGGATTCAAAATTTTGACACCAAAGTTCTGGTTCATTGTTTTCATTGTTGTGTGAAGAGGATGCTCATGCACATTGTTCATGCTTGCTACACAACTTGCCTTGAAACCTTTCTCTTGGATATTAGTTGGCAATTGGAAACACTAAATATCGCTGAAATGTTGAACCTACTTGGCATATGCCAGGTTGGTGATCACAATTAGTTTGCTACTAATGCATGACCTGAAGGTGTTGAATAACACATTGGTTGATCATTCAAGTGTGGTTCAAGAGCCAATTATTTGCTCCAACCGGTAAAAGTAACGATGAAAGCTTACAACAACTTTTGATTTTTGACATATTTTGTAGCGGAGAATGTTCATGATGACCTTGGGAAAGAAAGCTCTAAGCCTTATGGGTACTTGAAGCTATCGGGGAACAAACTTGTAAATAAATCTACATATAAAAGTTGGATCAATCTATATATTACACAGGTTGAACATCTCAATATGTGCACTTTGTATAGAGTTGGAATGATTATTCCAATAGTATTATTCATATAACGAGCATTGACTAATTCTTTTCCATTTTGCAACCATACAATATACAACAATATTTTCATTATGGTTGAAATCTGACGTGACTTCATATCTTCTTTGACATCTTTACCTTCAACTGCAAGGAAATTCATGTGGCCCTCTTTTTATCTTTCACTTTGCCATGTTCAAAATTGGTACTCGTGTGATTGTAATCTTATTGGCCTTGCCTACCAAGGCAAGGAAATTGTGTTTAGATTCATTATAGAGTATAGTAGCTTATGGGATTTTGGCCCCTAGGTAATAGGTCTATTTTTATACAGAGGATTTTTAACAGATGATATTTTGGCTTGTGTTAAAACTTAAGATTATAGAGTTATAATATCTTAAAGGATTTTGGTTTCTTTTTGATGATTTTTTGAAGATAATTTTTTTTTCATGGTGAAATATTTGGGTTTCCATATTTCTTCTTTTGCCTTAGTACACTTTTAAATGTAAATGGTTAGGCCACAGTGTGACACACCCCTTGTTTTCACTTTGTGTTGATGTTTTCAATGTTGCTGATGTTCTATCCAAGCTGCCAATGCTTCTGGTGGAAAAAAACTTGACCCACATTGCCTTCTATTCTTAGATTTTAGTGGGCTCCTTTGATGCCCAGAACATTGTAGGAACAGTTCTCCCAATTACTACTATGTCCCTCAAATTTTTTATTCATGAAATCATGTTTTCCACTAGGACAGTATGATGGTTGAATTCCTGTAATTGGGAAAGAACCTAGGCCTATCTTTATATTGTTCACATAGCCGATTGTCTCATATAGTGCAAAGCAATGTGGAGCCTAAGTGTACAATTGCTTATTTTTCCCACTAAAAACCTGGAGCCTAAGTATACAATTGCTTATTTTTCCCACTAGAAACCTGGCACTTAATAACCTCACAGGTGGGCGATTTTATTCTGCAAAACACCCCCATGCAAGGTGGGCTGTACAATGGGGTGTGCCAATGGGAAACTACAAAATGCGATGGGAGCTTATGTTTTGCAATTTCAACTATACCAAAGGGAGGCCTTGCCATACCAGCTTGCCTCCATTATTATGCCGGGTAATGCCTTGGCAGTAGGGCATTACACCCCAGACCTCGGGCTTTGACTTTGGTTCACAGTGTGCATTGCCATGCTGCCAGGGCATTACCCTACACATAGTAGAGACTTGTAAGAGACTAATTGACTGAGTCAGAGATTTCTTTGAGGATTAGCTGCAGCACAACTCAATATGGACAACAACATAAATTGCTTCTCAAGGTGCAAGTGAACAGGATCCAACCTAGTGTTTTGAAGTGATGTTCAGGAGCCAAGCACCTTACAACTGCCAAACTCGGGTAAGGCCACCTCAGAATACACAACGATGGCATGTATGTCAAGGGAGCTCAATATTTTTCATGTCCAGACTCCAGACTCATTTCATGCAATCAGTGAAGCCAAACCCTGTTAAGCCAAGTTTGTCTTTTGTTGTAATCTGTCAAACAAACTTCAAGGGTTTCATGCAGTTCTGGTGACAATCCAGAGACCCACAAGCCTGGTTAGGCACTAATGGATTATTTTTTTGGATTGATCAAAATTCTAAAAAATACTTGCCTGCCATGCTGAAAATCTGAAAGAAACCCTTTAGCACATTAGCTTCATTTTTTAGTGTAATGTCAAATTGAAAAATGTTTATTGCAGAATGTTACAAAAGAAAGCTAAACCCTAAACCCAAAAATATTAATTAGGCATCTTGCTGCCAAAACTGGCTAGGAACTACCTGTTGTACCTAGCCTGGTTCAACAGCAAGGTGCCTAATAATTATATTTTGTTGGTCATTTATGTTCGACAATAAAAATAAAAATACTTTACAATTTGGCATTATACAAAAAATTGAAGCTAGTGTGCTTGAGACTGTGAGAGTTTCTTTCAAATTTCCAGCATGGCAGGCAGGTATTTTTCAGAATTTTTGACAATTCCAGAAAGTAATTAATTAATGCCTAACCAGTACTTCAGTAGTCAATAAACCTGCAGACTGACTAAAACCACATCATAAATGGAATGTATCCCAATATCCCATATCCAACTAGAACCTACCATTGTGAGACAAAATTAAATCAGCTACATACCTGCACATGTGGTGAGGAAATCAGAAGGCTGAGATAGAAGAAAACCTGGGAATATTCAGTTACATTTGAAGGGAGTTTAAGAGAATTCTGGAAACTTCAAACCATCTCCAAAAGACATGCTCTGTGAGAGAAGCAAGTGAGGAAAAAACTGATAACAGCAAGTGAGAGAGAGAGTTGTGAAACATTTAAACAGAATGAGATCTCCATCAAGTTCAATAGTCATAGTTGACTCCATATCTGAACCCATATTCCCCTGGATCAACTTCCATACAGTGAGAAAGAATACAAAAACGTCAAGACAGTTTGGGGGCTGGATTGCACCCACAACCATTCCTTAGTTCTCAACATTGAACCTAGTGCTTCTCATCTGCTATTTCTTCCTACTGAGAACTACTTCATCTGACCACCCAATTCATTTGACAATCTTGATGTAAATATATGGTTACAAATATGTCTGTAAAACAGAATCAAAATCCTGTATTCATGAAAGCCAAGGGAAGAGCTGAACCATTAAATCACTCAATGGAGAAATCCAGGAACCGTCAAAACCAATGGAAGGATAAAACATGAGAAAAACACTATGCTGGTATGGTGAGGAATGTGGGTCACACTTTCAGTCATTCTTCACCAAGTGCCTGTGTCAAGAAATACCCACAGTTGTACTGCTGTCAAGATCCTAACATTCTTGTCAAACTTGTATTTACACTCTTTTTAGGCCTTTCCATGGCCTTAACTATTTCTATCCATCCAACAGTGCAAGCCCTTGAGTCACCAGTTTTTGGCTGTAGAGAACCATCATCTAGCAATAACATCAATGTCAAGTACACATTACCCTAGAAGCTCATTAATGCAGTTAGTAGTTGTTTGTCCATGTTTGTTGAGAACGTTGTGCCTGCTGATAGGTCCCAGCTTGTATGTTACTGGCACCACTGCCACCTAAGGCCTGAGGCTGCTGTAGCATTGGATAAGTGTTGGGAGTGGCAGCCGACTGTGATGGTTGGTAGGCATTTCCATATGCAGTTCCTGGGTGTATGTGATTATGCGCTGGTTGCTGTGAATGTGCATATGCACTCTGTTGACCCTGACCAACAAGATTGTAATATGAGCTTGTTCCTGTTGTGGGACCCATGTCCTGTGGTAACTGTTGGCTCTGAATCCATATGGCTGAACCCTCTCCTGGCTGGGTACCAAACACCCCACAACCACCTTCAGCAAGCATTTGAAAATTGTTCATATCATTTGGTGCACAAGAAACATGAGCACAGTAAATTTTATGGGGGCAATACTCATATCTTCAATTAAAACAAGGATTCAAATAGCTTGACTGGCTGAATGATGAAATGCAGATACAACTCCTTATATGGCTCTCTGAAAAGTTGATATCAAGAACATACCTGCTGACTGGGGATGTACAGTGAATTGTCTTTGTATTGAGAAACAGCAATGTCATCATAGCCAGAGTGATTACTTGCAGTCCCAGCAGAGCTGCTGCCATATCCTGAGGGTGTTGTTGTATAGCTTTCATAACTAATGGCAGAAGCAGAATGAGGAGCATTGCCAGTAGCCACACTTGGCTTGTACTGTGGCACTGAATACTTGAGTGGTGCAGAGCCCCCTGCTGGATATGCAGACACAGCAGTAGATGGGTAGGAAGAGACTGCAGTTGTCTGGGCATAGGCATTGTTACTCGGGCCATAGTTATGCTGATATGTGGTGTGCATATAAGGGTAGTTGGGTGGCAAATACTGGTAACCCAAATAATTTCCAAAATGACCTAGAGGTGGCTGTGCTGCATAAGCATGCATTGGCAATGGCTGTTGAGGGAGACTCGGAGCAGTTTGTGCACTATTGCCTGGTTGAGATGCTGGGATACCATCTGGAGCTGATGCTGACATCATGACTTTCCCATTCTGGACATTACAACAATTTTCAAATTCTCAGAAAATGTGAAGATGCAAGGGTTTCCTCCATTAAGGCAGAGGAAGCTTAAAAGCCAACTCTGCAGCAAGATTTACTTCCAACCTTCTTGCTGATACAGATGCAGTAACTAGAAATGCTGCTACTCACATGTATGCAGGAAGGTAAGCTTAAGGTAGCTCGTATACAAAAAAGGAAAAACAAGTGGAGACTGCAGTACATATCTGGACACAAGGAAAAATGCTTTCCCCTTTGCATGTCCTTAACTTGTACCCTGAGTATCAACCAAGAGTTGGGCTCACCTCTTGAGATGCTTGGAGATTAGGGCCAGTCATAAGACCAACACTTCCATTATACTTGCTTGTAGTGCTGGATGGGACATAGTACCGGGCATCACCATCCATCACTGTCCGAAAAGCAGGAGTGTAATAGCTGGAAGCTGGATCTGAGTATGGTTGCTGCATCACCCAGAAACTTGTCATGGATTTAATCTTTGTAAGGTCAAAAAAATATAACCAACAAACTGTTTTCATACCTGCCAACCTTGCTATAGAATTCAGATGATAGTGACCATGTCGCCTCCTATGCTAGTAGCTTTCAGTGTCTCATGGATACTGTGTATGCAAATGTCTTTTTGAAATCAAGAAAACTCAAACATGAACCAAATTTTGACACAAACACAATCCTGCAAAGTAAGAACTGTACCATCAAGCTTGGCAACCGAGAAAAATCTGGTGGTTGAGAATCTTGTGTTTCATACCCATACTGGCCACCAGAAAGTTGAGGCATTAAACCAAATCCTGTATAATTTGCTGCAGGAGGGGGATATGGGTAATGAGGACCTTGTTGTGCCACAGGATCAGGTTTTGGGAGCTCCAGTGGTTGGGTAACTTTTTCTGAAGGAGAAACAGAAACCACCTCATCATTGCTCGCAGCCAAGTTCTCCACAGATGTGACTTCCGTTTGGTGTGCATAACTCAATGGTGAAGCTATACTGTAAAAAATAGTGCAGGCATTCTGGTACATGAGTATGATGCACAAGGTGGATGGAAGTGCCACCAAATAAAGACTAAAGATGTTGGCCCTTACCTGCAACAGAAAGGCTCCCTTTGCCAAGATACATATCTCAAACCTACAGGCAAAAGTTCATGAATGTAGTATCAGACCCTGAGGCAAGTAGATTACCTAGAAGGAATAGGTTGCTCCATGGGGGCATCAACTGCCAGAGTATTCTCGGAGATCATAACCTGACTTTTATCAGTCTCAATGCCAAAGCTTGTGGCAAAAATGGTTCCAAAATCTGCACTAAAACTGCCAAAACTCAAGTGTGTGCGATCTGCTTCAGGCACCTGAAGATGACTTGGAATGACTACTGGATGTTGATACTGCATGTTGAGAGACTGAAGGGAATCCACAATTCTGCCCATTTCCTCAATTGTTGTTGGTGGAACCTGTGCATCTGCAGCCAGTCCCCCATTATCTGGCGCTGAGGCTTTGCTATTCCATTCCAACCCAGCTCCAGATCCTGCTCTTGTTCAAAATAATGACATTAAGTTAGACTTAAACTCACATGTGAAACAGGCAAGAATGCCACCTACAATTTCCCAGAAAGTTCTCTGCCTGTATGTTAAGTTGAAGACTTAGATGAGATAACCAGTGGCACATACCAAAAGACTGGAAACTTCCAAAGTTTGGGAAGGAAAAACATGCAGAAGTTAAAGGGGAAGATACCTTTCTGAGTACCCACAGGTTGTTGCTGGGATGAATATGTGGACCTGCCATTGAATTCACTTCCACCAAGTCCTGGTCCGGAACTGCCAATTCCTCCTGTCCGCTGGGATTGTGATTCATTGAAGCCTCCATCTTCAACAGCAACAGCTTCCTCAGCAGGCAGGTTCTGCATTAATGGCAAAGAAGCAGGGGGCGGAGGGGAGGGGGTCCTTGTCACCTGTGCTTCCAAATCTGTTTCTACACCAGTTGGTGTTGCAACCTGTGGTGGAAACGATCTCACAACTGGGCCTGCATCTACAGAGACAGAACTTGAAAGGTGATCTCCAACAGGCCGTTGGTTTCCACCTGTTCCTACATAATGTTTGATTGCATCTTGTGCCCCGAGAGTCTGGGAATCCAGCAATGGGGGAAGAACTGGATCTGTTGAAGAAGAATGGAATTCAGACTGCTCTGATGGAGGTTCATGGCGAACAGCAAAAGGTTGGCTTACAGCAGGAGAAGGAGAAGCCTGTGCTGGTGCAGGCTGAATAGGCGGTGTTCCACTTGATCTTAAAATGTCTGCCATAGTTCCATGCCCTGATCCCCATGCCCCTTGTAGAACAGGAGGTGAGAATGTATGGATCGAGCTTCCACTGAGTGTATTCCCTGACTTCCCAGCTGTCGACATTTGTGTCTGTGCTGGAGTGGATAGAGAACTGCTGTTTCCAACACTTACACCAATAAGAATCATTTCAACACAGACAACATGCCCAAAAGACATTTCCAGCAGAAAATTTTTACTTGGTATACTTCAGGAAACAGAAAACAAGAATACTTGAGAAGGAAACATGAGAAAAACACCATTCAGTCATATTCCCAGATCAATACTGTACTCAGGTGCTTGGTTATCCCATTTTGATCTTAAGATCCTAACACATGAGAAAACTAGGATGTTGCTGTTGATGGACTAGTAACATGGCAGTCATTCATCAGAATGAGAAGATACTGCTATAGAAGAACACATTTGCAATCAGAGATTCATAATGGAGACACTAGAAAGCTTCACATAGACCTTGGTCCATGATACTCACATAGTGCCTGCAGCCAAAGAATGTTGGAGTTGGCTGTGCGGCAGAGTTGAAGAATTTGGAGTAGAGACTCCACTGGAGCTCAGCATGCTGGGATGGATCCCATTCTCTCTCGCTGGAAATGGCTTACCCCGTCCACTTGAGTACTCTAACCACTCCAACAAAGACCACAAAAGATCCACTAAATGTTCTTAGAAGCAGTAAGCCTTAGACAATTTCTGAAGCACTTGAACAGGATATGAGACATATATACAGCAAGTTGAAATAAGAATGCCTGAACTTCTGGTAATGAATCAGATACAGGACAAATCCCACTTATTAGAATATTGTGATAGCTTTTACGACACATTTGGTCGTGAAACAGTTCTGAAGTCACAAAAACTCCACACGAGTAATTGGGTCCTAGCTTTCAAATACAACAAATCAGATGATATTTGAATAAAAGACAGAAAGTGAATTCAAAACTGGCAGACACAACCTTGGATGCCTTTGCTACAGGTGAGAATGCAACCTCGACTACCAGCAAGGTAACAATCTCAGACAGAGCTTGAACCCTTCACTTTATTAGTCAGCAAGTGTAATGATAATTTATCAACAAAGAGCACTTTCAGCTCAAAATACTCTGGGGTCTTGACTTGGGTTGTCAATGAGGTGGCAGAAGATACAGAATTATAGTGCTAATTGCATACCAAGCGAGGAATGCTGAGTGACAGAGTATCCTCTCCCAGCTCCACCACGCCCACCTCGTGTAGGGTTACCTCCACTGCCAGGCCGTGCTCTCAAGTCTGCTGATTCCTTATTGGCTCCACCCTAAATTATCACCTCCAATGAACGGAAAGTTCAGTATCACTATCCACAGGGCAACTTGAGAGTTTCTGTATGCCAGAGAGATAATGCAACATATAACCTCACCTCTTTCTTCTTGTCTCGCCTCCTCTTAACTTCATGGAAGTGGGCTGCACCTTCAAGGCCAAAGCACAAGAATGTCAGCACTGTAAAGAAAAAACAAGGAATGACTAGCATTTGCAGGCAAATAAAAGAACAATATTTGCATGTCAAAAATGTTTGAGCTGTTGTACAAAAGAAGAATTTTCCATCAGCTGGTAAAGAAACCACAGGGAAACTGATCAACAATACGAAAGCAACAGTCAAGAAAACAGTTTCCAAACCCTAGCTACTAGGGTACAAAATACAAACAGCTCTATAAACCTTACTGACCCATTCTACACTATTCAATAAAGTTTCTAACATTCAGCAGCACAGAGCAAGCTGCATACTAGGTAATCAGAAAGATCTTCTCATAACCTGTACAGCCCCAAATGCAGTTTTTGAAAGATGACCAGAGGCAGCATTTGTCCCATACATGGCTGCCAGGGAGTGCATGACAGAATACTACACAGAAAATCAGCGGGCCCTGAAATTGCAGGTAACCAGCTCACTTTTGAATGCAGAACTTTAGGCATTAAGAGGCTTTATTGAGCACTGGTATTGAATTATCCATTGGAATGTACAACTAGATGAATGTTCCTTGCACAATTTCCCAGCGAGGGACAGCGGTCTCCTCGTTAAAGAATGCGTCAAGAAGAGACAGAAAAATCTGTATTATCACGGCCGTGGCGACCAGCAACCACAGACAGACAGTGTGTGTACAATGCTGTCCACTATGAGCATCAAGAAGGTTTGCTAATAAAAACAGGTAAAGCCTCGTTACCTTGGTTGAGGAGCCGCTGCGCAGTCTCATTCAAGTCCATGTTGCACTCTTTCAGCGTTGCATAAATCTCGTCGTCACTGTTCTCGACAATCTCTTTCAAGCTCCGCACTACCTCCATCGCAGTAGGAGGTATCTTTAAACCTCCCCCTGCCACTCCTCCAAGCCTAGCGGTACTCATTTCCCCCCCTCTCCCTCCCCTCACTCCCTCCCTCTCCTCTCCTCTCATCACCCAAACTTAATGCCGCAAAAACCCACACTATCAAAGAAAAAGAAACCCTAAAAAAGAAGGCTTTCCAAGGATGTTATACGACGAAGAGAAAAAAAAAAAAGGCTCGGAACAGAATCAAAGAAATTGCAGCAAATGCAAATATGGCGGCAAAACAGCAACAGCGCCAGAGAAACAGAAAAGCAGACACTTGAAATACACTCTTTGAGGGGCCGTAGAGACTGAAGAGCGCCAAACCCTAATCTCTGGGGAACTCTAAGAAACGCTCTCGCGTAAGAGGGCGGGAGATTTTATGAGAACGCTCTATCTCGTGAGGCAGGAGTCTGGGAACGTGTGTCAAGAGATAACTCGAGAACGCTGGGAGATTGGAGAACGTGACATAATCACGTAATCACTTCATATGATCAAGGGAACACCCATCCCGTAGGCCGTTGCACATGGGAACGTGACGATCCCGGTAGGGTAAAGCCATTGTTCCGTTGGGGGTTGTAATGGGTTTGACCAATGCTTTTTCCAAAGCGTAAATGGTGGTGTTCTCGAGCCTAGTGCATTAAATACTGAGTTTCAGGATTTCATACCCTTATCTTATAAAATTTCGTGACGTTGCGGACCGACAGCCAGGAGGGGATGATGAAGCATCAAATGAGGGTGCAACTCAGGCCCAACAGGGCATGCCGAATGACTTTGCGGATAACTCTATTATTATTATTATTATTATTATTTTAAAATTAATTATTAGACATTGATAATCCATGATATATAATCCAGATTGTCCATGAAATCATTTTCACTTCCATTAATTTTTTAAATATGAAATTTAATTTTCATGCTTTCAAAAAGTGTGGAGCCCATTAATTAGTCCATCTGGTACTATGCTTCAACTTCAGGTGGAAATTGGTTGACTTGAATTGAGAATTTCGTATCAATTTCTAAGTGGGTTGTGTGTACTATGTAGGTATTTTCAGAGGTTTTGAGTAGGTGATTTTTGCTGGCAGGCTATTTCTTTTAACGTGAGACATCAGAGTTATCCATATGAACTTAGCCAGAGTTTATTTCATGGATTTTGTGATGTAGCCAAAGTGGTGATCATCCAGAAAATAATTTTGGTTTTTGGCAAAACATTTAGAATAAACAACATAATAAATCCAATCACCACCTCATTTGTTTCATATCAAACAAGGGGTTGGATGGCAATGGTAATGGGTTATTACTTTAAGGTTGAAGGCTGAAACCTTGATAAAACTTCCCATGTGGTCACTGGTGTTTGTTGGTTATAAAATCAACATTATATGTACGTAAAATGATAAATGTACATAAAATAATGATGTAAAATTAAAAAATTGAAATAATATTAGCTAAATATGAAAATTAATTATAAATTTAATTAAATTAAAAAATCAATGCCATGTGATAATTTTCTAATATGATCAATTCTTAGTGAATTTGCTTATGTGTACCAACTCGTTGTCAACCATTAAAAGATGTGGTGAATTCATTAGATTTTTTAATATAATGAATTAGTGGTGATTTCATTTAAATGATTATTAAAACTCCCAATGAACTAGGGACACATCCATATAAACATAATGTGAGGTAAAATAATTTGAAATAATACAAAAATGTATATTATATTAATTTATAATAACCTAGGTTGGAATAGCTTAGGACATTTGATGTGATATTTGGATAGAACAACGTAAAATAATTTAAGGTTAATTGTACTAAAATAATTGAAAATAACCTATAATAAGTGTAAAATATATAATAGTCTAAGGTGGAACAACTTAAAATAGCCAATAAGAGCCTAGGGTAGATAGTCTAAAATAACATAAATTGGAATATGTTAAAATGACATATAATGAATTAGTCTAAATTAATTTTAAAAATCCTAGGTTGGAATAACTTAAAATAACCAATAATACCTTCCAAGGTATAATAGTTTGATGTGAAATAACCAAAAAAATCAAGAATAAGGTAAGATAAAATAACTTAAAAAAACCTAAGGCAAAATAATATGTATTAGCTTAGGGTATTTAAAATAACAACATCAAAGAAAACTTATTTACTATAATGAATTATTTCAATTAGTAATGTATTATGTCAAGTACTAATATGAAATATGACGATCATTACATAGTGACCCTATAATGATATAACTTTAGCAAGGTGAAATGATTAAAGTGGGGTGGACTTATTTCATTTTTAAGGTCCTATAATGTTTTAAGTTAATGTTGTATTAGAACTAAAATACATTTATTGTTATTGCCATAATTATATTGATAATTAACATGGTGTTTGTAAATTTAAGCTAGTGACATTGAAACTTTGTTAAGTTTTCAATATTAATTATGACTTGCAAATCTAGCATTACAATAAAATGTGTCCACGTTCATCGAGTGATTTCACTAGTCCCACTAAACGAGGCCTAGTGGGGATCCAATGGGTTCATTGGTCCATTGAGCGTGGACCAATGAACTACACCCACATTTTGTAATAATGTAGGCACAACAATTTGGAACAATTTGGCCCATCTTCTAGCTTTTAACTCTGTTATTGGAGATAAATTTCTTGTGTTTGCAAAACTAAACAATCTTAAATGTGTGGACATTTTTCTATTTCAATGTGTTAAATGCATGGAAATGTTCAAGAGGGCAAGGGCCTAAATGATTATGGATTTTTTGTTGAACTAGATAGGGATGAAATATGAAGATTGTACTACCACTAATCAAGAAAAAATGAACATTATTATTTGTTATTAAAAGACAAAGGCACAACCTTTATCTATGTTCATCTTGTTATAGGTTCAAAATTTGTTATGAATCTACCTACGAAAGGTGGTGCAAGGGTTTATAAACTTTTCCTTAATGCCTTATAATATATCAAACTATTGTAGCAAATTACTTGCAAGATGATGAAGATGATGAATAATTTCTTTGGTTGTGTAAATTTGGTGGATTGCATCTTTTTCTAGGTTGCAACTTCACACATTTGATGGAAATTGGGTCCTTTTCATTCTACTACAAGGTGTGAAGTTTTTTGATAAATGAATATGTGAATATTTGTGTTATGGGAGTGCATTTTTATACTTGGATGGTTTTGTACCATTGTGGTGTTGAATTTGCTCAAAGTTTGTGATGTTTTGGATAGTACCTAAATAATATACGTGTGGGTTTGGGTTGTAGATGGAAACTACATGATGTATTTATATTCAATGCCATTTTAAATTACCAAGGCCAATATAAACAACTATCTAGCTCCCTTTTGTTTTCTAAATGAAACATTTCGTAGGATCCTTTGTGAAGTGTAGGCAATTTGAGTTACACAAGGGCAACAACCTATTTGTTGTATTATATAATTTTTATGTAAATTTTAGTGTAAAATTAAGTTCACAAAATTGAACTTAGCTTGGATTTACTGGTACACAATAACATATATTTAAAAATATTACATAAATTTCTCCAACATAGAATTTTCGTGAAGCTTGCTATTATGCTCTTGTTTAAAGTTTTTTTCTTTTCTTTTTCAATATTGTGGTTTTGAAACTTTGGCAAAATTTCCCATATGTTGAGGATTTTTTATCCCTAATTTACACATAGAAATGAAAATGTTGAACTTGTTCCAAATTTATTAGAACCACATTGTGGATATTCACCAAAAACATTCAAGTTGGGACTTTTGCTCGATGGTTTATTTTGATGAATATTTTCCTTCAACTTTTTGACATTAAATGTTGATATATAATTCTATTAATTATATCCACATGCCCCAAAATGACATTGTTTTGCAAGTTTCCATATAATGGGTAGCAAAAAGTATAGAGTTTGATCCAACATTATTAATTAATTAAACATTTATATTTATTACTTTATCAAAATATTTGGTCATACAACTTGGAAAAATGTTATAATTTATATTAAATCACATTTAGTGGATTGAGAAAACCTTTCAAAAATAAGATGGAAATTTATTATTCATAATAGTATTTAATACAAATTATGACATAAAAAAATGTATAAATTAGTAATTATGAAATTTACATAATTTCAATACTTTGTATAAAAATTAAAAATGTTAAACATATATATTTTTAATAAATTACATATTATATTTTGAGTTAAATTTAAATATTTAATTAAATATAAAAACATTTATACACCATTTATTGATTCATTATATGTTTAAAAGGTAAGGCAATATAATATTTAATTTTACATTTTTTAAAATTCTAAAAAAAATCCATCTTGATTTTAAATATGTTTATTTACAAATCATTTTATGATTTTATATATTTTTTCAAGACATCATTGTTGTTCAAATATATGAAATAGTGAAGATTCAAATGCATTTTTAGTCAAATAAATTAATATTAAAAAAAATTATAGATGTGTACATATTGGAAAAATATTATTATTATTATTATTATTATTATTCATTTGGAAAAAGTATGCAAAAAAAATTGGTTAAAATTGGCTACCTTTGTATGGGACAAATGATGATGTGGGATAATGTTGTAATGTTTCCCTTTCATTAAATTTATTCCATATCCTTTGTCAATAAGTTCAATTTTGTAAACTATATAAGTAGATGAGAGAATATTGGTCTACACATAATACATGCACTAATTAGATTCAAAATGCAAGTATTACTTGTGATGAGCCAATAAAAAAGGATCTTACTTACCTACTTACTTAGGCATATTTACTTACATATGTGTACCTACCTATTTAAAGTTTTAGGCTACCTAGGCTTAAACTACTTATTTTAGTTAGCCTAGTTTTGTAAGCTAGCCTAAGTTGTTTAAGGTTTTAAAATAGGTAAGGTTGATAAGTTATGTTAATAAATAGGGAGTTAGATTGTCAAAGTGGTCATGTTTTCATGTCATAAATCAATAAATACCTAATATTTAATTATATTTTCCAATTGTAATAATAAAAGTCACATGATTAATGGCATGAATTATTATGACCATAATTATTATTAGTGGCATAAGCCACACATTTGATTTCATTACATATCTATGTAGTAATATGTGACCTACATTATTAGAGACACAATAAAATGTGAAGTAATATATGCCATGTTTTAGCATACTAGTTATTATCTTTGATATCAAAAATCCATTAATTTCTTCAATCATCACATCCTTGTTATTAAGTTTTTTAAGGTTATCATTATCATTCACAAGGCTTCTAATAATGTGCTACAAACTAGATTACATTCATTGTAAATATCCAGAAACTTTCAACAAATCCCAAAACAAACCTTAAATTCAATAATGCACAAACAAATCTAACAAGCTTTCAAGCTTTTGAAATGGGCATTGAAAAATAACCATGGGTTATTCAAATCCAATGTGAACAATGACAATTCGAAGTAAGAGCAAGTAGGCGCACAAATTCTATGTTTTAGTGGTGGGGAATTTGAACAAAAAGTTCAACACATGCTCAAGGCACTATATTGTTGAAGGAATTACAACAACAAATGCTTGAACCTTACACGTGAACAAATAAATGCACAAATTACATCTAAGTGAGAAACAAGAAAAATAGTACACACAATAGAAAACGTTAAACACTAAAAGGTAGGGGAAAATGAGCCCTAACTTGTGCATTTTCAATTTCAAAACTTGACCAATAGGATTTCAAATAATATGTTTTGTGCCATGTGGCTAGGGAGTCTTGAACTATTTGGTCCTATGGTTCTTGGGGATACTTTTAACATAATTGTGCCCATCACCAAAATTGACTAGTATATTTATGGACTATTGCCACTTGAGCAACATCACAAAATTGACAAAAAAAAAACATTAATATGACGTAGGTATCTTTTATGCATAATTTACAAAACTAAAAAGTTTATGGATTTGTAAAGTGAACTCATGGACTTTCGCCCCTTGATACCAACATTTTGTATGGGCTTCAACAAGATTTTGTATGGATTTTGTAGGGATTTCATGGTATATAGTTGATGATGATATATGGTATACAAATATAATTTGATCATATAATAAATATAAAAATCATGTCCTTTTAAAATTGGATCCAAATATTTTTGATAATATGTCAAAATAATCTTGGATTGATTTCGTAATTTGTAAGCCTTTCTTTTCATTCAATTCTTCCAACATTTGCAAAATTTCTTGCATTCCTGGTCTTTTCTCTGGGTCTTCCTATAAAAAACAAATGTCATGAAAGTTAGATGTTTATTATTTAATTGTTATACATTGCAAAACTATGACAAAACATGCTCCAGTAAATGGGACCATATATTCATGTTTCAACATTCAATCACAAGATTTGAACATATTTTTCAAAGACAAATGTTGAAAACAACCTATATATTTATTCAACAACATCATTTTATTGACATTGAAAATAGGATATTTGTTGACTATATATATCAAACATGAAATTGGTCTAAAAGAATTCCAATTGAAATATGGTTTTCTGAATGTACCATTTACATGTGTAAGCCTTTTTAAGAAGTTTTACATGTTCATTGAATAATCCAATTTTATTAATTTCAAATTTTTTTAAGCATTCCATTAACCCATGATTTTAGATTTTTGAAATTCACTTTAACCTAAATTGAATGATAAACATAAAAAATTTGGCATGAAGATTACCTGGATGCATTTAAGGGAAATTTGCAAAATTAATTTGGCTTCATTGTTGTCAAACCCCACAATTAAATTTTTGATTATAACATTGAAAATTTGTTGAAATCCATCTTCTTCCACATGAACATTTTGTGCCCATTGGATAAATTTGCGCCTTTTAAACGTATCCAAAGTGAATTGTGATCCATTCACAAGTTCAATCAATAATACTCCAAAGCTATACACATCACACTTTGGCGAAACATGTTTTTTATTTTGATTCAAGTTGAATCTCTGGTGCCATATATCCGAATGATCCTGGTGTGGAAGTTGAAGCTAGTGCAATATCCTGAATTTTAATTTTCCAAACAACATATAATCCATCATTTCAATGGGTTTTGCATCATTGAATATACACGTTGAAATTCATAAAATCCACAATAAAAGTAGTGCAATACTAATAGGAAACCTTAATTTATTTTCAATCATAGAAATTTCAAAACTTGAATCAATATTTGTGTAGATATAATGTGTATGCACATAATTAATCAAAGAGAAAAAATGGGAAGGCACATACCACATTTTCATTGGTGCCTTTTAAAATTTTGGCCAACCCAAAATCAGCCAATTTTGGGGTGTAATTTTTATCCAAAAGGATGTTCCTTGGTTTGATGTCAAGATGAATAATGGTTGGATTACATTTGTGATGTAAGTATGCCAATCCTCGAGCGACTCCTATAATTATGGACACTCGTTTGTTCCAATTCAAAAGCTTGTCATCGAAGAGCCATTCATCAAGAGATTTATTTGACATGTATTCATACACTAACATGTGGTCTAACCCATGAATACAATAGCCCAAAAGTCGAACCAAATTAAGATGTTGAGTTAACCCCAAAGTGCACACTTCTGATGTGAAAGATTTTTTTGCACCTTCATTGTAAAAGCCACTTGGATTTAAAACTTTAATTGCAATCTTTGTGCCTTTCCAATGACCTTCATACACTTTTCCAAATAATCCTTTCCCCAAAACTTTCCCAAATTTCAATTCATCATATGTGAAAACTTGAATATTTGAATTGCATTGCAAGGATTCTATCATAGGTTGGTATTCAGTCAACATCCATTTCAACCAAATTTGAGTTTGCAATATCAAATGATTATCTGGTTTAAGAACATGAACCTTTTCCATAGTTTCCAATGCGAATTGATAGTTCTTCAAACTCCAATTTGTGTAGGCATGAATTATTAAAGTGAATGCATGGTTTGGTTCAAGAACTTTAGCCTTGTTGAGGTCCTCCAAGGCTCCTTGATAGTCCTTTAACATTCGTTTGACATCTCCACGCCTTTGCAAAGTGAATGCATTGTTTGGTTCAAGAACATCAGCCTTGTCAAGGTCCTCCAAAGCTCCTTGATAGTCCTTCAAAATCCTTTTGACATCTCCACGACTTCGCAAAGTGACTGCATTGTTTGGTTCAATAACATTAGCCTTGTCAAGGTCCTCCAAGGCTCCTTGACAGTCCTTCAACATTTGTTTGACATTTCCACGCCTTCGCAAAGTGAATGCATTGTTTGGTTCAAGAACATCAGCCTTGTCAAGGTCTTTCAAGGCTTCTTGATAGTCTTTCAAGGCTTCTTCATAGTCTTTCAAAATCCATTTGATATCTCCACGACTTTGCAAAATGACTGCATTGTTTGGTTTAAGAACATTAGCCTTGTTAAGGTCCACCAAGGCTCCTTGATAGTCCTCCAACATTCGTTTGACATCTCCACGCCTTTGAAAAATGATTGCATCGTTTGGTTCAAAAACATCAGCCTTGTCAAGGTCCTCCAAGGCTCCTTGATAGTCCTTCAAAATCCTTTTGAGAATTCCACGATTTTGTAAAGTGAATGCATTGTTTGGTTCAAGAACATTAGCCTTGTCAAGGTCCTCCAAGGCTTTTTGATAGTCCCCCAACATTTTTTTGACATCTCCACGACTTCGCAAAATGAATGCATTATTTGGTTCAAGAACATTAGCCTTGTCAAGGTCTTCCAAGGCTCCTTGATAGTCCTTCAACATTCGTTTGACATCTCCACGACTTTGCAAAGTGACTACATTATTTGGTTTAAGAACATCAGCCTTGTCAAGGTCCTCCAAGGCTCCTTGACAGTCCTTCAAAATCCTTTTGACATCTCCTCGATTTTGTAAAGTGAATGCATTGTTTGGTTCAATAACATTAGCCTTGTCAAGGTCCTCCAAGGCTCCTTCATAATCCCCCAACATTCGTTTGACATTTCCACGCCTTCGCAAAATGACCGCATTGTTTGGTTCAAAAACATCAACCTTATTGAGGTCCTCCAAGGCTCCTTGATAGTCCTTCAACATTTGTTTGACATTTCCACGCCTTTGCAAAGTGAATGTATTGTTTGGTTCAAGAACATCAGCCTTGTCAAAGTCCTCCAAGGCTCCTTGATAGTCCTTCAACATTTGTTTGACATTTCCACGCCTTTGCAAAATGAATGCATTGTTTGGTTCAAGAACATCAGCCTTGTCAAAGTCCTCCAAGGCTCCTTGATAGTCCTCCAACATTCGTTTGACATTTCCACGAGTTCGCAAAGTGACTACATTGTTTGGTTCAAGAACATCAACTTTGTCAAGGTCCTCCAAGGCTCCTTGACAGTCCTTTAGCATTCGTTTGACATTTCCACGGCTTTGCAAAATGATTGCATTGTTTGGTTCAAGAACATTAGCCTTGTCAAAGTCCTCCAAGGCTCCTTGATAGTCCTTCAAAATCCTTTTGACATCTGCACGACTTTTCAAAGTAAATGCATTGTTTGGTTCAAGAACATCAGCCTTGTCAAGGTCCTCCAAGGCTCCTTGATAATCTTCTAACATTCGTTTGACATCTCCACGGCTTCGCAAAATGACTGCATTGTTTGGTTCAAGAACATCAACCTTGTTGAGGTCCTCCAAGGCTCCTTGATAGTCCTTCAAAATCCTTTTGACATCTCCACGACTTTGCAAAGTGAATGCATTGTTTGGTTCAAGAACATTAGCCTTGTTAAAGTCCTCCAAGGCTCCTTGACAGTCCTCCAACATTTGTTTGACATCTCCACGAATTCGCAAAGTGATTACATTGTTTGGTTCAAGAACATCAACTTTGTCAAGGTCTTCTAAGGCTCCTTGACGGTCCTTCAACATTCGTTTGACATTTCCACGGTTTCGCAAAATGATTACATTGTTTGGTTCAAGAACATTAGCCTTGTCAAAGTCCTCCAAGGCTCCTTGATAGTCCTTCAAAATCCTTTTGACATTTGCACGACTTTTCAAAGTGAATGCATTGTTTGGTTCAAGAACATTAGCCTTGTCAAAGTCCTCCAAGGCTCCTTGACAATCTTCCAACATTCGTTTGACATCTCCACGGCTTCGCAAAGTGACTGCATTGTTTGGTTCAAGAACATCAGCCTTGTTGAGGTCCTCCAAGGCTCCTTGATAGTCCTTCAAAATCCTTTTGACATCTCCACGACTTCGCAAAGTGAATGCATTGTTTGATTCAAGAACATCAGCCTTGTCAAGGTTTTCCATGGCTCCTCGATAGTCCTTCAACTTCCATTTGACATCTACATGACTTTGCAAAGTGATTGCATTGTTTGATTCAAGAACATTAACCTTGTCAAGTCGTGCAAGCCTTGACAATCCTCCAACATTCGTTTGACATCTCCACGATTTCACAAAATGAATACATTGTTTGGCTCAAGAACATCAGCCTTGTCAAGGTCCTCCAAGGCTCTTTAATAGTTCAAAATCCTTTTGACATTTCCACAACTTCACAAAGTAGATGCATTGTTTGCTTCAAAAACATCAGCCCTGTTAAGGTCTTTCAAGGCTCCTTGACAATCTTCCAACATCCTTTTGACATTTGCACGATTTCGCAAAGTGAATGCATTGTTTGGTTCAAGAACATTAACCTTGTCAAAGTTTTTCAAGGCTCCTTGACAATCCTCCAACTTCCGTTTGACATCTCCATGGCTTCGCAAAGTGAATGCATTGTTTGGTTCAAGAACATCAACCTTGTGAAGGTCCTCCAAGGTTCTTTGATAATCCTTCAAAATCCTTTTGACATCTGCACGATTTCACAAAATGAATGCATTGTTTGGTTCAGAAACATCAATCTTGTCAAGGTCTTTTAAGGCTTCTTGATAGTCCTTTAACATCCTTTTGACATATGCATGACTTTGCAAAATGAATGCGTTGTTTAGTTAAAACAAATTAGCTTTGTTAAGGTTTTCCAAAGCTCTTTGATAATCTTTCAACATCTTTTTGACATCTCCACAACTTTGCAAAATGAATGTGTTGTTTGGTTGAAAAAAATCAACCTTGTGAAGATCTTGCAAGGCTAGTTCATAGTCTTTCAACATGCTTTTGGCATCTCCATGGCTTTGCAAAGTGAATGCATTGTTTGGTTCAAGAAAATTAACCTTGTCAAGGTCCTTCAAGGTTCCTTAATAGTTGTTCAACATCCTTTTGGCATCTCCATGCCTTTGTAAAATGATTGCATTGTTTGATTCAAGAACATCAACGTTGTTAAGGTCTTGCAAGGCTCCTTCATAATCATCTAACACCTTTTTTGACATTTCACGACTTCACAAAGTGATTGCATTGTTAGATTCAAAAACATGAGCATTGTCAATGTCCTACAAAGCTCCTTGATAGTCATCCAATATGCTTTTGAACGAAATTCATGACTTTTCATTGTTGCAAAACTATTTGGAATAGTTGGATTAAACTTTATGATATAACCCCATTTGAAACCTAGGAATGTTGTGTTCATATTTTAATTATTCATTGCTTGAACTTTGAAACAATTTGCACTCATTACAACTTTCATACCATTCAATAAAAACACAAACTTAGTTTTGACATTATAAGACATATTGAGTTCAAGATGATAGATGTTAGAATGCGAGGCACATACTTACAAGTTTTGGGAAATTGCAAAAAAGGTGGCACTTGAATGACCTTGATAATTCTTGCTGTCCTTTCACATTTGTTGTTAGCCCAATGAAATGCATGTGAGGACTGTTGCAAAGAAGAGGATCAAGTGAACCCACTTGAATATAAAATCATAGTAGATGAACCTTTATGCAAATTTGAGCCATTATGCATCTAGGTCCAATATGCATGGTATTGTTACTGTTTAAAAAGACATGGAACCAAAGTTTTAGACATACTAGGGTTGATCATAAAAGCATGATGGTATGTGAGATGCACTTACATTTGGCAATTGGATGATGAGTACTCTTCTTGTTGCATCGAGCCATCAAGCTCTCTAAACGCATGTGATGCTGGCAATAGCAGAACAAATGAACCAACCTTGATAGAAATTTGGAGCAAGCTCCTTGATGCAAATCTAAGCCAAGGGAGAAGTAATTTGCTGGATTCCTTCCATTTATGCTAGACCAGTGAGGAACTTCTGGTTTTTGAAGAAAAGATGCAAGGGATCATCTAGATGCAAATCTGAGGCAAGGGTGAACTGATCCATGGGATTCCCTGCATTTAGGATAGACTCATGAAGAACTTGGAAAGTGGTTATGAAGAGAGGTTGAGAAAAAGGATGCAACTGGTCCTTTTAGGATGGTGCACGCCGTGTGGCAGCAAATGCAATTGAGGCTGGTTAAAGTTTTCCGTAGTACATACTCAGAACTTTACCCTGGAATATATTATTGCAAGCGGATACTTTGCTGACTTTTTCTCTGGTTGTTGTGTGATTTCACGCTGTTCAAGATTGGAAGTCTTTAATAAAGTTATGCGTGCGTCCTGGACACGGAACTTCCTATGATCACTGAAATATTTGGCGTTTAGAAAATGGAGGCAAGTGGTCCATCATTGATGGACTGGTGCCCACCATGTGTGTGTGAGCAGAGAAAATTGAGACCAGTTAGAGTTTCCCAGAGTACTTTTGTCTGAACTTTCCTCTTACATAAATTATATCAATTTGTCCAACTTTTTCTCCCTTGATTACACCTACTGGGAAACATTGTTCATAATTCGTTTCCCATAAAGTCATGGCACATGCAAACCTCAAACTTTCACATGCGTAGGTGCTAGGCCTAAACTTGAAATTTTTGTTGGCCTTGCCTACCAATACAAGGATATTGTGCTTAGATTCATTAGAGAGTATAGCAGCTTAAGGGATTGGGGCCTCCTAGGTAATAGGTCTATCTTTATATGAAACTTCAAACTTGCATCCAAATAAACAAAAATACTAAAATGAAAAAGAAACACATAAAAATATAAAATACAAAAGATAAAAGTTTAAAAAAAAAACTAAAACATGAACCAAACATTGTTGAAATAACAATGTTCAAAAAAGCTCATGCCATAAAGCACAACTAGCCTATTGATGTGGGGCAATTCAAAAGATGCCAATTTTTGTCCTAGCCTGGATTTGATACCCCAATCTACGGAAAAAGAATTGGTCAAGATAAAAAGCCAATGTGTTTGGACATATTTGCAGAGCAAACCATATGCAAAAAAGATTATGCCAACAAAACATAATTGGCCTGTTGATGTTGGGCAATTTAAAAGATGCCAATTTTTGTCCTATTCTTAACAAGTTCACCTAGCCAGGACGGTGATACCCCAAATCTAGGGAAAAGTAATTGGTCGAGATAAAACCCAATGTGTCCACATTTGCCGATTGTGAGAAAACCATACATCACTACATGTGTTCAAAAAAGGTCATGGCATAAAGTTGTACGTAAAGATGTGGCTTGCTTTTAACTATTGGCGTGTATCTTCCACAACTTTTTGGAACAATCCATCGGCCTCTTAAATAGCAACATGGTTAGGATATTCCTTTTTGTGTAGCCTCAGGGCATCACACAAATTCCCCAAGTTCCAACATCTTTTAGAATTTGTAATGGCCCATAATTTGTTAAGACTAAATAAAGAGCCCATCTTAAGGCTGACTTCCACAAAATGGCATTCCAAAATGCATCTGGTTCAAGGAAGAAAATACTCAATTTTCATTGATGACTTGCTATAACATAGTGTGTTCCCAAGGTCTAGGTACTCTTATCGAATGGTTATTTAGGTCATACGGGCCTAATGCACAGGTGTGTTATTTCAACAATGTTTGGTTCATGTTTTAGTTTTCTTTTTAAACTTTTATCTTTTATATTTTTATGTGTTATTATTATTATTATTATTATTATTATTATTATTTATAATAAAAATAAAGTGTTTCTTTTTCATTTTTACATTTTTGTTTATTTGGATGCAAGTTTGAAGTTTGGAGAAAGAAGACACACCTCATTCTTTTTCAAGTAGGGTTTTTTTTTCATTATTATAAGTTTTATTTATTTTTTATTTTTTACTCTTTATTTGGTTTCTTTTTTATAATTTTTTTTCTCTTAAAATTATTTTATTATATTTCCCTTTCCTTGCAGCAATGGATTGAATGTAGCTGGAACTCATGGGCTTTGAGAGTGAATTTAAATTCTTCAAGAAAGAATTCAAGACGGTTAAGTTGTGATCAAGACCCATTATTCATGATCAGTTCTATACAGAGTATCTTCCCATTCTTGGTGGGCAGAAAGCTGCAGTGTCAGACTCAGTAGAGGGATGGTGTGCAGCCGGCAACATTGTCCAGACGAATGGACGAAGGGACGGCAGGGACGGATGACGAGACGGGCGGGTTCAAGGGCGGGTTCATTTGTCATCCCAACGTCTTTTACTATATATAACTAGTGTGGGCCCCGTGCATAATGCACAGGTGTGTTATATACCCCC
>Ga0116227_10003911_pt1 | contig 32717 bp, 16 predicted proteins | sample S1TSphgellanicum_FD_89693 | JGI IMG/M metagenome (GOLD analysis project Ga0116227, IMG submission 89693) | Host-associated microbial communities from peat moss isolated from Minnesota, USA - S1T2_Fb - Sphagnum magellanicum MG | ecosystem: Host-associated > Plants > Peat moss > Unclassified... | reverse complement strand
TTGTTAGTCATGGAAGACATCTATGACTACATGACTATGTAGTCAAATATGATACGTTGTTTAAAACACCTAATTGCTAATGTGGTTCAGTCGCAAAACAATTTGCGATTATGACTTTTGCGATTATAAGGTCATGGAGGTCATTAATGCTTGATGAGATCCATAAATTATGGCCATTGGATATAATTCATTAAATATCAAAGATGTTATCCACCCATGGCATGTAGACATGTGGCATGTAAACACATGGTATAAAGGCTAAAAACCCAACCTAGATGTTAAGAATGTAGGCCCTAGCCTACCTAGGAATGTAGGCTAACTTAATTAGTTTAAATTAAGCTAGTTAGGCTAGTTCATTAAGTTGCAAGTGTGAGGATTTGAACCCCTCGCCTTCACATTGAAGGAAGTCTTTAACCTTCACTTAACCATTGCACCACATGATTTTTACATGATAAAAGTTGTCACCATATTCTTGTAAACAATTTTTTTAACCTACTTTGTAAGTTAGGTACCTAGGTACTTACTTACCTAACAACTTATAACCTACCTAGTAACCTAGTAGGTACCTAGCTTGGTAGGTACTAAGTAAGTAATACCTAGAGATAGTAGTAAGTAGGTAGTAGATAGGTACCTATTCGTAAATAAATACCTAAGTAGTAGGTAGGTATGTATGTACTACCTACATAGTAAGTAGGTAAATAAGTAGGTAGGTGCCTAGTAGTAGGTACATATATGTACTACTTATTTAGTATGTAAGTAGGTAGGTAGATAATTAGTAATAAATAGTAGGTAACCATGTAGGTATGTACGACCTAGCTAGTAGGTAGGTAAATAAATAGGTAGGTGCATAGTAATCTAGGTACATATGTAATACCATCTAATAGGTAGGTAGGTAGGTACATACTACCTATTTAGTAGGTAGGTAAGTAGGTAGGCACACACACACATACATATGTATTACTTAGTAGATAGGTAGGTACCTAGTAGTAAGTACGTAATAAGTAATTAGGTAGGTTTGTACTACTTATATATAATAGGTAGGTAGGTAGGTAGGTAGGTAGGTATGTATGTACTACATAGTAGGTAGGTAGCACCTAATTAAACTATTAACATAGGTAGGTTATTAATGTATGTAGGTTAATCACATAGTCACAATGTAGTCACAAAATAGTCCTAATCTAATCATGTAGTCACAAAATATTCCTAATTTAATCATGTAATCATAATGCAATTGCAATGTAATCGCAAATTTGAATAAAAGTATATGGCTAAAGACATATGACTACATGATTAGATTAGGACATTAGTCATAAATGTCCAAGTCATGAAATATACATTTTGGCATTGTGTTATCAATTTATTAAGGTTTGTTTTAGTTGATGGATGATGAACATTGGTCCCCATATGTAGGTATTACAAACAATTTATAGTGGAAACAATGTCATAATTGTAGCCATTTTGGTTTAGTTAATGCATATTTTACTAAATTTTGTCTACCTAATTTATTTATGGAATGGACACTACAATACATCTTATCATGTAATTATTATAAGTATGTACTATTGGATTATGGATTAGGTTTACGGTTGGCACGCATAAATTAGTTAACAAATTTTTCATAAATATATAGTAATTAACTTAAATTAGGCTAAATTTGGGGGGATATTTTTAGGGTTTAAACATATGTGAAGTAATAAAATTTCATTTTATATCGTCTTCAAATAGAGTGGAAAAAATTAGCTTAAAAAGATCAAACAAAGGTAAGAAACATACATTCTTTTTTGGTGTTTTACAAAATTTATTTGATTGTTTTTGAAAATTAAAGTTTTTTTCAGTTAGTAAATATTTGTAATTTAAGAGCTTTAAATTTTGGTTTCTAAATTTTTTCCTATGTTTAAAAAAAAAAAACTTGTTTTGCATTATATAATTTGTATATTTTGTATAATTTTTTTGGATTTGGGGCATATATCACTAAGATTTTTTTTGTTAGGGTTTGTATAATTAAGGTTGTAATAGGGCTTATGGCAAAATATCGTTTGGATTATTAGGGTTAAGTTTTATGATTTAGGGTTTAGGAATTTGGTTCGTATTTTAGGGCTTAAAGTTTATACTCTAGACTTTGCTCATTGTATTGGTTTTTGATCTTATCAATTGTTTAAATTTATAGCATAATTATGAATCTCCTTTGTTTCCATATGTTCCATAGTTATTAAAGTTCAATATTTTCTAACTTTTGTACGAATATGATCTTTTAAGGTTGTGTTTTCAATTGGGATTATAAACTTTGGTGAAACGTTATCATCTTTTATTCCTAAAGGTATGCATTTGTCCCTTGTTACTTCTTTTGTTTTGTGTTTATATTTTCACAATTTAACCTCTATTCATTTCCTAGCTATTAGATATAGAACGGGTGTCAAGTTTCATTAAGTATACAACCATAAATAAAGATTTTATACCTTTAGTTGGGTATTTCATATTCAATATTTCTTTGTAGTTTGATTTTTTCATACCCAAATGCGAGTAATGCATTTACTCCCCACAACCAATGTGGGTTTTATGGCCTAAGGTAGGTATTACATTTTGCACCCCTTAAACATTGTGCATTAATGATCATTATGTGGGTGTTGCTACATGGGGTTTTTAGACATTATGGGTTTAAGGTACAATGTAGGTATTGCATATGTGAACATTTTCAGTGATGGAAGGTTTAACATCTTAGTGTGGGTGTTGCCAAAATTTGTTTTAATATATGGGTTCATAATGCAAGTATTGTATATGATGTACATTGGGACAGTAAATATTTTATATCATGATGTGGGTATTGTAATGGGAATTCCAAGTCACAACGTCAATTTTAAGAAGCCGTGTAGGTATTGCATTTTGGGTTTTTGTTCGATGATGAATGTTTTTAGAATTATGAATTCTTTTGGTGCAGGAATTTGTCCTACTTCCATTCAATCATGGGAAGGGTTCCAAAGTCCCATTCCATTCATGTCCAAAACCCCACCAAGTCCCATTTTTCAAATAAAAACTTAGTGTGGATGTTCGGGATACGCCATGGAGGGCATAATAAAGTGAACATTCAATTTGCTTATGTTCCATGTGCTTGCATCCCAAAATTCTTGGAAGGTGAACAAGGGGATATGAACACCCCCATGGAATGGAATGTTTACAAAAACTTTTGAAGCCAAATGGATGTCAAACAACTAACTATCAAAAACCACTTCAAGCATACGTGGTAAACATTTATGTCATTAACCTTTTTAATTTCTTTGATTCATATAACAAAGATGTAATCATTTACATCTTGAGTGTTTTTTGGTCTAGGTATTAGTGCATGTAAAAACCAAAGGATTATAAAAAAAACTCAACCCACACTCAATTTATTAAATGAGGATTCCTAACGTCATTCTCAATCAAATGTCTATATACACGGCTCGATGTGGCCGAGATCACGATTTATCATAAGGCCCATACACAAACTAATGGGTCATTCGCACATGGTGAGCATGACCGGGAATCCATTTCTCATATGTTTTGTTATGCTCCACACATGTCACAGGCATTGAAGGACCACATATGGGCCCAATTAAACTTAGGTTACATGGCCAAACAAATATATGACAAACATAAAACAATTTGGTGGGAACGTGTGAATGCAGGCCAAAACATGACACATGATTTCATTCGACTTCAAAACATTGCATATTTGGATTGGAAACATAAAAAGGGGAAATGGCATTTACACACCAATCCTGGAATTTCAATTTAGTCTTGGGCTTTCCAACATCTTGAAGATGTATTCTTTTTCCAAGATGCTGGTGAAATCAATGGGATTCAAGTCCCATTCACCATAGGTATTCAAACACCAATTCAATGTGAATCCATGTTATCATATGGTCACAATGGTGCCATTTTTATGGATGCCACATTTAACATGAATGACATGAAATTCCATCTATTCACCTTGATGGGGTTTGATGATCATCACACGGGTGTCCCTTTAGCATGGATCATTACAAGTAGGCAATACTTGAGGATTTGATCGAATTGTTGAAACCATTAAAATATAAGATGCTATCACACATGCCACATTGGAAACCATCATGTTTTCTCATTGATAATGGACCACAAGAATTGAAGGCATTACGATTAGTTTTATACCTAGTACCCACTTTGTGTTTATTTCCTTGAATGTTTTTTAGTATCTTTCATAATTTTTTTTATTATTTCAAATGCATTTTCTTTTGTACTAACCCCATCCACTCATGGTGATTTTATTGCATATGTATCCCTATTAAGGTCATATGGGGTATGGACAAGGTTCCCATCTTCCTTTGTTGTTGGCATGTTCTCAAAGCATGGCGCTTACGTGGTACTGAAAAAATCAAAGATGTGGAGGTGCGGGGTGGAATCCTCCAACATTTTCATGAGGTGATGTAGATGTCCATCAGTCATGGAGAAAAATTAACAATTTCAAATAAAGTGGGAAGGTTATTGTGAAAAAAAACGTTCATAAACATACGTTTGCTAATGCGTGGACAAATTACTTCTGGACTTATTACCATTAATTTGGTAAGTGATAATGTTTGTCATGGTTTAATATTCAAAACTCTTTTGTAATCATGTTATTCACCCTTGTGCATTGTGTTTATGTTTGCAAAGTTATGGATGGCAAGTGTTCATTAGTGCCCCATTCCAACCAAGACACTTAGGCGATCATTGAATCATATCACAGTGCGTTGAAACGTTGGTTTGCTTTTGACACAAAAAGCCTTAAAGGGCGTAGGATTCATTGGTTGGTGAGGTGATTAACAAAAACCATTGCACGCCACTACATGCACACATTGGAAATGAAGAAAAAAGGTTTCATAAAAAACAAGGTTGTGGAGGCCATTGTTACATGAAGTGTGGAAAAAACAGCCTTTATTCAACTCACCCATGTGTACCAACCAACCTTTGAGAGTGATGGAGCTTGGGGCGTACAGAGGCAACGCCTTCCCAATGTCACTTATGTGGTGAAATTATCATTCACCGAAATATCTTGTTACACATGTGAATGGGCATTACAAGGGAACATGTGTAAACACCAAATTGTGGTGATTCTCACATGCACAAACATTACTCAAGAAGATATCATTCATTATTGTGGAAATGGTATGGATCACATCATGAAAGGTCGGGTCACATGTTTGTGGACCCACGACATATTCCAGATGATATGGAATCCAATGGTGATGACAAAAATGAACATCTTGAAGGTGATGATGGGATCATGGAGTTCAATGGGATCACGACCGGGGAGCAAAGTGATCTCCCTATGGGTGCCATTTGTAGGGTTTAATGACACAACAAATTCATCAACTTTAATGGAAAGGGCTTTTGCACAATTGGTCACTATACTGCAAGAGATCACAAATGAATGTAAAGAAGGTGATGTGACACTTTGTGAGCATGCCACCTCACACATGAAAGTATTGGCATGCAATATTCATAACATATGCCTCACAAAAGTGAATGCAATTTTACACCTAGGATTCGTGTTACACCATGTAGAAGATGGATTGGGAAATAGTGTCAAATGGCTCAAAGATTGGCATGAAACAATGTTCAATCACACAAATGTACGTACTAAATGATGTCATGAATAAATGTCTCAATTATTAATCAAAATTGTTGCCATTGGACTAAGAAATTTGTTTTAGGATCAATTTTGTATGGAGGAAACCATAACCCAAATTCATTGAACATCATGCATTCAACACACACATTAAGTCTAATATGCCACAAAGGTTATTATTGTTTCCGAGTAATAAACAAAAAAAAATTAAAATGCAAAAACACAAGGATAGTGATAATATTAGTGTTAAATGCAAGTATTACAACTAAGCCCCAAAATCCTAGTTGGTAAAGGTAAGTACAAATGCAAGGATTACAATTAGGCCCCAAAATTATAGTTGGTAAAGGTAAGTACGGGTGCAAGTATTGCAACTAAGCCCCAAAATTCTAATTGGTAAAAGTACGTATGAATGTAAGTATTGTAAATTTAAATGAAGAATTAACCTTAAATGCAATACCCACATGCATGGTCGTTTCAAAATAACCCCTTTAGGTGGTTTGGATGCCCTTAAGTGAAGACTTAACCTTAAACGCAATACTCACATGCAAGGTCATTTCGAAATAACCCATAGGTGGTTTGGGTACCTTTAAGTGAAAGCCCAACCCTATATGTAATACTCACATTCAACGTCACTTTGAAATAACCCATGTGGGGTTTAGGTTTCTTCAAATGAAGATCCTACCCTAAATGCAATACCTACATGTTGGGTCATTCCAAAACAATGAGTTAATTTCATAATAATATGCTAACAAAGGTGTGTATAAAGGTTGGGGTTGTTGATTAGGAGTTCCATGATTTTTACTTTGTTTCATTGAAATTGAAAAGATGTTGAATTGTTTGTGGAACAAATAGTACAATGACAATCGTGATCAAACCTATCTTGGTGTAGGAAATTTTCATGGAAAAGTTGAACTTGTAATCTATAATGTGGAATAATTATTTTAAATAATGATTTCAATAACTTATTAAATAATAATAATAATAAACTTAATCAATCAAATATAAAATTAATCAATCTGATTTTAGATCTAATTTTTAAAAATCCAAATAAATAAGGTTAAACCAGATGATTGCTTAATTATTTTAAATAAATAAATGGTTATTTAATTATTTAAATTAATTATTTACATTATTTGAAATAATTATCTATTAATTCCTTAATTATATGACATAATTTGTTGATAGTTCATTAATTATTTTAAAATTTAATCTTCTCTAAATTTGGAAATTCATATGTTAAATTAAAATAAATTCAATAAAAAACTAATTAACAATCACAAGTATTTTTATTTATCTGAAAATCTAGAAGAATCATAATTAATCATAATTCATAGGATGCATCACTCATCCTATTATTAAATAATTATCCTTTTCTCCTCAGTTGGATGAGTGATGTGTCAAATGATGTGATTAAAAAAAAAAACATTTTTCACAATTGGATGGGTGACCCATCATGTGACATCATTAGCATTTCAAAGTTTGAAATTAAGATTTAAAGTTAAAAATTATTGTAAGTTTGCAATTAGGTTTTAACATTAGAATTTAACATTTTTAGCTCTAATGTCAAGATTTAAGATTTTCATTTCATTTAAATTTCATATAATTCACATAATTAAACAATGTCATCCATAGAATAAACAATGTCACATTTTTACATTATTAAACACATCAATATTTTTTATTATGTGTCTATGTGTGGCTAATAAACAAACATGTATGTCAATTGTTATGTGAAATATTTATATTAATGGGTAGGTAAAAAATGAAATTGTGAATCATACAAATTTTTTTTAAAAATGTCATAATTGTAGCCATTTTGGTTTAGTTAATGCATATTTTACTAAATTTTGTTTACTTAATTTATTTATGGAATGGACATTATAATACATCTTTTCATGTAATTATTATAAATATGTATTATTGGATTATGGTTTAGGTTTAGGGTTTACAAGATATAAATTAATTAACAAAAATTTCAGAAATCTATAGTAATTAACCTAAGCTAGGTTAAATTTGAGGGGAAATTTCCAAGGTTTAAACATATGTGAAGCAATACAATTTCATTCTATATCTTTTTCAAAGTGAATGGAAAAATTAGCTCGAAAAGGTCACACAAAAGTAAGAAACATACATTTTTTTTTGGTTTTTTAAAAAATTTATTTGATTGTTTTAGAAGATTAAGGTTATTTTTTGGTCAATAAATAATTTGGTAGTTTAAAAGCCTTAAATTTTGGTTTCTAATTTATTTCCTTTTTTTTTCATTTTTCGTTATATAATTTGTATAGTTTTTTGGGTTTAGGGCATATATCACTAAAATGTTTTTTTTTATAGGGTTTGTCTAGTTAGGGTTTTAATAAGGTTTATGGCAAATATCTTTTGGATTTTTAGGGATAAGCCTTATGCTTTAGGGTTTAAGAATTTGGTTCATATATTTTAGGGTTTAATGTTTATACTTTAGACTTTGTTCATTGTATTGGTTTTTTATCTGAACAATTATTTAGATCTATAACATAATTATGAATATTTTTTGTTTTCCATATGTTCCATAATTGTTAAAGTCAATATTTTCTAACCCACTTTTGTTTAAATGCAATACTCGTATCATATTGTGATAATTCATTAACCATGAAACATAAAAATATTTTATTCCCTGTTAATACATCATGAAATTCATGTTTTCACATTATTTGTTCACCTTATAGTATGATTTAACATATATAAAATTGAACGTAATGAAAAATTAGTCACATTGATGGTACATGGGTTAGGATTTAATGTAAAATTTATTATTTAATGTTAAAAATTCAAAGTTTGTTGAAATCAAAAAATTCAAAGTTCACGCTTAACATTTTTTCAATGTACATATTTATGTTTTTCCTTTTTAAAGTTGTAAACTCATTTCAAAAAATAAAAACATAAAGTCTCCAATTTAATAAGACTTAAATCTCTAAATTAAAACACATGATGTTTTACTTTTCTAATGTTTCACATAATAATAAAAATGATCTCTCCCATAGATTAATCCTATGTATGATTGAAATTTTATTTTAAACTTTTCTGATATATAATAAATAATTTTTAGGTTAAATAATTATATAGTAGGTTGGTAATATTTTATAAATATATAACACAAGTCCTTATGTAATTTTTTTTTTGTGATGTATAATATTGGATTAAATATTGGTCTAAATATATTGTTATCTAGAACATATTGAGTAACACATTATATATAATTAATAATATTATGGAATAATATTATTGATTAATTTTAATACATATCATATCTTCATATTTATTTAAAATAAGATAAAAATTGATTAAATTTATATTAAATTTAAATTATATATATAAGTTCATGGTTATGTATAAGGCAATTTTTTTTATGAAGTTTATATTTAATGATCATTAAAAATTCCAAAAGATAAATAGTTAGGTATGAAAATGTTCATAAGTTCTTGGAAACCATGTTAAAGTTTGTGTGAATTCAAAAGTTTTGTGAGGGGCCAAGTTGTTATGCAATGTTCTTGACACCTTGAAAAGCTAAACATGACTTGAACATCCAAGAAACATAATAGTAAATAAAAGAAAGCAACCAATAATTCGTAACTTGGAACAAATTACCAACCAAGAATCCGTAGTTTGGACAAATTACCAGCCGCAACAGAAGTTCATTGCCAAGGTTGTTAGATTGATTAAAGTGTTGACAATGACCAAGTTAAACAACCTAGCCTTAGCATAAATAATAAATTAATAGACTACTTTTTAAGTAACTTGATTAACTACCTAATGGCTTAACCTAGGTGTACTTAGTAGGCTACCTACGTAATATAGTAGTAGATTCACTAGTGTAAGCCTTCTAGGTTAGTATTTTAGATGGTCTAAGTAGGTATTCAAGGTGGTCTAGCTTACTAGGTAAACCTATTAACTATGTAGGTAGTTTATTAGCCTAGGCCAACTAGGCTTACTAAGCATTTATGATAGTTTAATGTCTATTTTTTTGGTATTATAACATATTAAATTTGGCTTTTTTAGAAAAATATTTAAAAAATACACTTTTTCATATAATTATTATAAGTATATACTATTGGATTATGGTTTAAGTTTAGAATTTGGGACATATAAATTAATTAGCATTGTTTTTCTAAGTCTATAATAATTAAAATAAATCTAGGGTGCATTTTGGGGGGAATTTTTAAGGCTTAAACATATGTAAAACAATGTAATGTCATTTTATATCTTTTTTAAAGAAAGTGAAAAAACTCAACTTGGAGATATTACCAAGTGGTAAGATACATACATTCTTTTTTGTTTTGTTACAAATTATATTTAATTATTAAAAAAATTGAGGCCAAATTTCAAGTTGGTGAAAATAAACACGTGTGTAAGTATTGCAAAATTATATGAATACCTAGCCCTAAATGCAATACCCATATTTAGGTTTGTTTTGAAATAACTCATAGGTGATTTAAGTAACCTTAAGTGAAGACCTAACTCTAAATGCAATATCAACATGTAGGGTCATTTCAAAATAACCAATATGTAGTTTGGGTGCCTTTGAATGAAAACCAAAGCCTAGATGTAATACTCGCATACAAATTCATTTTGAAATAATCCATAGGTGATTTAAAGAACCTTAGGTGAAGACCCAACCCTAAATGCAACACCCACATGTAAGATCACTTCAAAATAACCAATAAGTGGTTTGGGTACCCAAAATATGTTTCTTAATATACTTGAATTAATTTTATGACAATTAATTATCATGAATAATTATTTAAAATAACGATTTGAATAACTTATTAACATAAAAAAAACATGTATGCGAGTATTGCAATGGATGGAAAAAACATCAACAATTATTTAGAGGACCTATATGTGAGTATTGCAATGGATGTAAAAAAATTTAGTTACTATCTAGGAGATTTATATGTAGGTAGTGCAAATTTAAAATGGCATTATGGAAATTATAATAGAAAGGATGTAGGTATTGCATGTTTGACTTCATGACAATGCTAATAAGTTGATTAAAATGTGGGTATTGCTTTTAAAATCTTTAGGTGATGTGATTTCTAATACATTATATGTAGGTATTGCACAATGTACATTTTGATCTTTGTAAGCCCTAAACAAGTTAATTATAAAGTGTGCATATGGGACTATTTAAATTTTGATTCTTACATTTAAAACACTAAGAAAATGACAAAAAAAAGACATATATAATTAACCATATACCCATTAAACAAGTGTGACTAAAAGAAAAGTTATATTAATTAAAAATGTACAAAAATGGGTAGACATTACTACAAAATGTGAGTGCAGTTCATTAGTCCCCGTTCACTAGACCAATGAATTCATTGTTTCTTCACTGGTCCTCGTTCACTACAACTAGTGAATTCCCTCAAAATCCAATGAAATCATTTAGCGTATAAGGGACACATGTTGTTATAATGGGATTAAAAAAGTTAAAGAACCCAATGAAAAAAAAGGTTTTCTATAATATATCAAAGGAGCAAAACTCAAAAAGTGGGTAGTCCAAAAAATGAAGGGGTTAAAAAAACCTAGCATATTATATAAAGTGGAAACCTTAAACCATATCACTATCTACAATGTCGTATTTAGTTCAGTAAGCAATTGTCACCTTTGCAGCTTTTGTTGCATGACAAATAATGTATAGATGGTAGTGTTACATTTCAACATGAACTGCAATTGCAACAAACTCCTCCTTTGTTGTGCCCTAAACCCTATTGACACCCAAAAACCACCAAATTAAACCCTAACACACCTTGGATGAAACAAATTTATAAAAGAACAACAAACATTGATTATTATTTTTGCTTACCTTCCATGAATCATTTTAATTCATAGAAATCTAATACAAATGTTAATTCTTGTGTCTAATTCACTTTAATGGATTTTCGATCCCAATTTTTGACATCCCATGCCATTTTCAATCCTTGTGCATATGTAGAACGAGTTGATCAGATCATCTTTTGTAAATCTTCATCCTTCACCATTTGTGAAGTTACATTTCAAGGCACATTTCCCACGCCCCATGCATTAACACCCAACACTTTCAATAGTTGTTGTGAAGCTAACTTGACCAAAGTTGGTTTTGGTAGTGGTGGACATCGTTGTGCAACAATTATAAATTCGTCCCACTCACGTTAGGCTTCAACATGAAAGTAACTAACAACCTTTTGATCATTCTGCCTTTGCATGGCCATGACATCTCCCAAGAGGCAAACGTTCATTTTAACATGGTTTTGATGTTGAGAACCTCCTTCAGAAATTGAAAGCCTCCTAAGTTTGGCCTTTTATGCCACTAAACCATACACTTTCCTCAAATGTTTGGTCAACAACCATTTGGCATAATATGAAACAATGCAAGTGCCGAATTTACATTACCATTTTGACCCATCTTTAATCCATTCTTTGTGCTTCCAAGCCATATTAGGTGGACAAGGGGGGTGTTGGTGGTCAAGTGGGGTCAATTTTTGTCTTTGGACCTAAATCACAAACCCCCAAAATGCAAGTTATTACATTTTAATTAAAAAAACCCTAACCCTAAACCTTAAAAACAAGATCACACAAAAAAATGTAGGTATTATGAACGAGATTAACTTCTTTTTAAGTATTGCAATGAATATTTTTTTAAAAAAATCTTGCACCTTCCATCAAATGATGAAAATGTGTAGGTATAATTAAAGTAAAAAGTTTTGTACAATTTTTTTAAATCAATTAAATAAAGTCTAATTTATGTAAATTTTGAAATAATTTAACCTACCTCTTTGATTGGACACAATCACCATGGCCAACTCTAAATTACATTAAAGACTTGTTTCATCAAGTCCGGGTTCCCCAACTCTTAATTTTAATGCAGCAACATTTGTTCCTCAATTGCCAATTTTGGTGTAGGAACATTTTGTTCTTTGGTTGCTAATTTTCATGCAATAACATTTTGCTTTTGAACTTCCCGTTCACAACAAACCTACTTCAATTTCCTTTTCTTACCCATTATAATCTTACAAATCCAAACAAAAACTTAGTAAACAACCATATTGATTCTTTTACCTTTTCCAAAGGACCATAACCATAAACACAAATTGCTTTCTCTTTGAAAAGAGCACTAGTACGAGTCGATGACAACATGTAAAAAAAAAGTGACAACAAGAAGAAAAAGAGCAACATCCTTCCCATCGTCTTCTTTGCAACAAAGGACATAAGAATAGGACATTGTTGTTGTCGTCCTCTTCGCAACAACAAAGCAAAGGAAAAAAACAATGATAACATTGTTGTCATCATCTTCTTCATAGTAAACCAAACAAAAAAATAAATGATGACATTACTGCCATCATCATCTTCTTTTCAAACAATGTGAATTCAAATAATGAAAAGAAGAAGATGATGGCAGTTGCCATCATTCTCTTTGCAACAAACCAAAGAAAAAAAAGGATGATGACATTACTGTTGTTCTTTTCTTCTCAAATAGTGAGAAGAAGAAGATGATAATTGTTGTCATCCTTTTCGTAGCAAATCAAGGAAAAAAAACAATGACATTGATGTCATCATCCTTTTTGCAACAAACTTAGGGAAAGAAAATGATGAAATTATTGTTGTCATCTTCTTCTTTTCAAATAGTGAAAATAAAAAGACTATGGTAGTTGTCATTGTCTTTTTCTTTTCAAACAATGAGAATAAGAAAATTACGATAGTTCTTGTTGTCCTCTTGGCAGCAAACCAAGGGGGGAAAAAATAACAACAACAATACCATTGCTTTTTCTTTTCAAATAGTGAAAAGAATAAGACAACGACAACTATTGTCTTCTTCTTCGCAACAAAGCAAGGAAAAAAAAAACGACATCAATTACCATTGTCCTCTTTGTAACAAACCAAGGAAAGAAAAAGACGACGACATTGCTACCGTTGTCCTTTTCGTAACAAACCGAAGAAAAAAAATTCAGTGACAACAATGTCATCATCCTTTTCATAGCAAAACTAAGGAAAAAATAAAGACGATGGCAACAATGTTGTTGTCCTCTTTGTAACAAACCAAGGAAAAGAAAAAGATGACGACAATTACTATTGTCCTCTTTGTAGCAAATCAAGGAAAAATAAATGACGATAGTTGTTGTCATCCTTTTCGTAGCAAAACAAGGAAAAAAAAAAGATGATGACTGTGAACCATACCAACACAAACATGTGTGGTAATCTCAATTTTTAAGAGTTGCATTAAGGTTATTTGAATGGGGTAAGGTTATTAGGGGCTTTTAGCAACTTCATAGGGAATGATGAATGTGCTTAGTGCGTGGAGGGGTTGTTTCCTTTAATGAAATGTGTTATTGGTGAATAAGGTGTTGGGTTAGTTGTTTTCTTCAACAAAAAGTTGGTAACCATAGTTTTGGGAACTTTGTTACGTAATTAGAGGGTTGGGGGTAAAAGTAGACACCAGAATTCACGGTGTTTAGCGCAACATTGGTCTTGTTCTAGTATTTAGTGAACAACGAGGATGTTAGAAATTCTTAAAGTAGTTAAAGGGATGTTAATGAAAGGTCTAATAGAAATAGAACAATCTTCAAGCCGTTGAACATAAGGTTAATTCATGACAATTCAACAATTAAATATATAGTATAATAGTGTGTCAATGGCAACATGAGTCTCATAATAATTGAAACATTTATTTAGTTTGTGAATGAACTCAGCGAGGAACGATAAGTACATGTGAAATCCTGGGCTATGCCATAGTGATAGTTCATAACTGCAGGAAATCTAGGATGCGTTAGACGGTGTGAATTAGGTAGTCCGTTTTGCTATTAAAAGGCAGTCGACGAATTAGATCGTGCAACCAACAATAATGTCCAACGCTGGGAATTGAAGACCATGCGAAGATAGAAGTATCTTTAATTTCGTAACAACCTTCACAAACGGTCTCAGGTTCGTCATTAGAAGCGGGGTCGACTTGTAGCAAGATCACCAGGGTGCGAGAGTTCGGAGAAATACGATAGTACCGGGCTCGAGGGGATTTAATTTTAATACGAGCACGCACTTCTCGAGGTTTGGGTTTCTCATCATGAGGATGCTGTGTTGGGGTCAGATCTAAAGATGACTCTGGAGGTGGTTCTTCATTCATTTGTGCGGCCTGGGGCCCATAAGATGTGACCATGCGCGATGCCATAATTTCAAGGAGAGGAAAAAGGTCAGATCTTTAATCAAAATCAAATCGACATGAAGGTGTCAAGGACTTGTTACATTAAGGTGCACAATCGTAATTTATAGATCGAGGAAAAGGAAAGAAAGGTGGGAGTAACGGCCTAGAACCATGGTAAAGTAAAACCGTAAGGTCAAAGGAAAAAATTGAAGGTTTATGTAAAGTTTGTTGGGGGGAAAATGGGAAGAGGTGAAAATGTGTTTTTCCTTTACCTTCCATTGCCCATCAAGCATGGAACCTTCCATTCGCCACCAGACATGGAACCTTCCATTGGCCACCAAGCTTGGAACATTCCATTGGCCACCAAGCTTTGGATCTACCTTCACCTCCCTTCTCCTTCTCTTTAAAAGGCAGATTCAGATCATTGGGGGTTCTCTATTTTCCCCAGACATAATTTTCATTCAATCTTGAATACTTGTTCCCACAAGCTTCTTGAAGAGGAAAATAATGATTAATCTTGGTGGAGGGGAGAAGGAAGGGAAGTAGAATGAAAATCTTGTAATAGTTTTGAAGGAATGGGGGTGGGCAGTGATAGTGTTGGGAGGTTGGAACTTTAGAAAAATCTCACAAACCTTTTCAGGTTTTATAGCGTAACTTCTTGTTGGTTTAGCTACAGAACTTAGGATTTGGTAGCAAGTTGTGCCTTGTAGTTAGCTTTCTAATGAGTTAAGGCAAGTTGTATTTGAATAATATATGTGTTAGAAATGATGTTTCAAGTGACTGATGGTCTGTAGTCAAGTTGAATCAACTGCCTTTGTAAAACCCTTTCGGGTTGGGTAGTATAACTCCTTATTGGTTTAGTTGCAGATCTTAAAATTTCGTAGGACGGTGCGCCTTGTAGTTAGCTTCCTACTGAGCTAAGGCGAGCCGGATTTGGATAACCTATGTGCTAGAAACAATAATTCAAGATAACCTATGTGCTAAAAACAATAATTCAAATGATTAGTGGTTTGTAGCCAAGTTGAATTCACCACCTTTGTAAAACCCTCTTGGGTTTTGTAGCATAACTTCTTGTTGGTTTAGCTGCAAAGTTTAGGATTTGGTAGTAAGATGCGCCTTGTAGTTAACTTTTTAGTGAACTATGGCAAGCCGAATTTGAATAACCTATGCGTTACAAACAATATTTCAAGTGATTAGTGGTCTGCAGCTATGTTAGACATGATGTTGAGTCCGTAAACATTGGTTTAAATGAATGACAATTTGACATAAAGTCCTAGAATGTGGAGTGTGTGAGCTTGAAAAATATATCTATCAATTCTAATTGTAAATGATGCATAAGAGGTAGGTTAATTTCAATTACAAACGCAATCTAACATCTCGAAATACACTTGCATTTTTTCCTTCACCGGTAGCATTTGTGCTTTCAAGCATAGTCACCTTGTAGAACTGGGAGTAAAGGGACGGAAAGTTGCCTCACAATGACAATTAACATTGTCTTCTTTGTAGCAAACCAAGGAAAGAAAAAAATGACAACATCAATGTTGTCGTCTTTTTTTTCTCAAACAGTGAGAAGAAGAAGACGATGATAGTTGCCATTGTCCTCTTTGCACCAAAGCAAGGAAAAAAAAAGACGATGACAACAATTACCATCGTCTTCTTCTTCTCAATCAGTGAGAAGAAGAAGATGATAGCTTCCGTTGTCCTTTTTGCAACAAAAAAAGGATTTTAAAAAAAAAAAAGGAGGAGAAGGGAAGGAGCTTACCTTCAAGCTTGAGTGTCTGCCTCTAGGTTGAAGCTCCAAGTTCCCTTGCGTTGCCACTTTCCTAAGCTCCCTTGCGTCTCCACGTTCCTAAGCCCACCTTGAAGCTTTGCCGATGGAGGTGAGAAGAAGGAAGCTAAAGCTGGGGGCAAGAAAATGAATTTAGGTTTAGGAGGGGAGGAGGGAGGAAGGTAACAGGGGAAAACTTTAGGGCAGAGAAGAGGGCTGAAAAAACCCCGGGCAAGGAAGAGTAAAATAAAAATGCCCTACTTGGAACTGTTTGGGTTCATCCCCAAAACAGCTTGAACATCCTCATCCTGAACTGGTGCACTGGTGCCTGCTGGTTCACTCCAGCCATGTTCCTGGCACAAGTCAGCTCTTTGCCAAATTACAATTTCCATCAAGAGCTTCTGGGTTGATCAGTCCATAGGCACTGGGCAGTCCAATATGGTCTCACTTCTTCAATATAGAAGAAGAGCACAGTCTAAGCACAAGTAGGTACCTCCAGTGGGGTGCGAATTTAAGCAACTAATTGTGATTCCTTTTTTGTTGGAGCACATCAATGCAACTCATGTAAGGACGAGAAAGCCATCATCATAGCTCCAAAGCAGCAGCCTTGTCTTATTTCCTGGCGAAACTGACTAGTGTAAAGTTCAAAGAACAAATAGTCTTTTGCAGATTCATGAAAATTTTGCCAAATTTGATGACAACCCACAACAAGAGAGTGTCTTAGAATAAGACAGGATGAAAGTTCCTCGTGTTAGGCTAAGTCAGGTTTTTCAGTCAGAAATTATTTTTGACAGTTTTCCAATAACTTGTCACCAGCATCAATGAATGCTAAATCCTTAATCCTTTTGGGGATGATCGACACTAATGCTCCAAAACGCAAAGTGAACAACATAGTGAACAGCATGTCAGTTGTCGATAACAAGTCAGATCATGCGTGTTTGTCATCTGTTATGACTTACTACTACTGCCTTGTTCTTAAAAAAAATTATACTGCCCGGAATTCAAGTCATTGCATATCACCCAATAGGTAAGATGTTCTTAGGAAGGGCTATTAGTCCAGGCCAAAAATAGTGGCAGCCAATTTACATTTGGATTTGGATTTGGATTTGAGAATTTACATTTGCATTTGGATGCAATCTGTTGTGATTGACCAATCAGATGGACCGTGTAGAATAATAGATTTCACTGAATTTAAATGCACCATTCACACTCACCAAATAAGCATAAGAACTAGACCATATTATGGTAATGAGAAGTGTGAGTGTGATGGGTGATGATATCCTATAAGCCACGTATTCTTGGCACTTGTCATCTATTATTCTGTAATATTATGGATGTGAATGTTACACTTTTTCAAATAAAAAAGCTTTTAGGTATATAGCAGTGTTGGTCGGTTCTGATTTTTAGTTGCTTTTGGTTCCCACTCCAATTATTGAGTGCCTGGAATATCCAAGTTGTGATTCTGATTTTTTTTAAAAAAGTTATTTATTAATCTAGTACTATTATTATTATTATTTTTATTATTATTATTTGATTGGGGTTAGTTAGACATGTTGTTAGTTTGAGGAAAAAATCAAGGTTTTGAATAATAGTGTCATTTTTTGGAATAATAATTGGGGGGTGGGGTGGAGTGGCATGGGCATTCCACATGTAGTTCTTACTTTTGGAACATGTCTCAAGTGTGCAATTTTTTTTAATTAACAAAATTGGTGTGTTCAAGCATGTACTTGAGATAAATAGCCACATTTTATCAGTCATGCATTGCTAGTAAAAAGGAAAAAAATAGTTTTTTAGAGCCTAAGTTATTAGTTAGGGGTGGAGTTGTTCCCATTCCATGGAACTAATGGAAAAGTTCATTGAAGAAAAAGGTGGTTCAAAGAGGCAAAGAGAGTAGGGAACAATTCAAACCTGGAGCTATAGAGTCACCCCGACTATCAGCTAATAGTGCCATCAGTAGGTGGTTGATAACACAACACACTTTTCTTTCATCATGCAAACAAATTGCGTGATGCAGAACCCAAACTTTATCAAAGGTTTCAAGAATTCTACTTTCATTATTTGGGTGCTTTTTGTATGTGCTAGGGCACATGCTACCACTCATCAACTAGCCCCTCCCAAATGACACTATTGAGCTTGGCCTCTTGCCATTCATCTAACCCTATTGAAAATCAAGTTGTTTGTTTGAATCCAAATGGCCCATAAGGTGACCCCTATTAACAAGGACCATAATGCATTGAACCTCTTCACCTTGCTAGGCAAGTGTTTCCTAAATAGGCACCATTCTCAGAGCCTTCATATACCAACTAGAACTATGAGGGAGCCTAAGGTAATATAGGAAGGAAGACGTGAATTCCAAAGCTTTGATGGCTTGAGGAGATCCCCAAAATTCGGTTGCAACAGATTTGGGTGTAGCACTGAGATATTCTGATTCATTTTGGCCTGTCAAGTATGAACCACAAAGGTGTGATGCCATAGATACCACCTGAAACTTGAGTCCTTTCTAGCTCTTCACTTCCACTAAATATCTCTCTAGTTCAATTTAAAGTCTTGTGGAAGAAATGACTTCCATTTCTTGTAAACATTGTGTGTGAGAGTGTGTCTTGTCTTGACTAATTATCTCCCCAACTTAGCAGTGTAGTTCATCAGCTCTCACTTATTGCTCCAAATCCACCTTCCAAGATATGAAAGGAGAGCTCTTCAAAAGCACGACAAAACAACTACAAAATATGCTCTCATGTGCTTAATTTGGAGCAAATGTGCACCCTTTTCCAAACCCCTATAAACTGATTTGTACAACTTCTAAGCCATATGAATGGCCAAACCAAAACTCCAACCCCCTAAACTCAAAGCTCCACCTTTATGTTAACTTGATTTATAGATTCAGCCTCTTGTGGCAGAGAAAATTGCAACCTCTCAACCATGCGTTTCCATGGTCGAGAAATCATTTTCCAGACCTTGGATCTTGGGGACAGACAATGATTTTTAGTAATCATGGTCCAATGCAAGTTAGGGTCCCATCTCAAATGTTTAGAAGGACAACATCTAAATAGCTTGAATCTTAGTATTCATGTACACTTTTACTACCTCAATGTGGCTAGTAGAATTATGTTGTAGGGGAGGTTCCCATACAAGTGCGTTCTCCTGAGGGAGGGGCACCCGAGGGCGTGAGCTTGAGGGTGTTCCCAAACCTTAGGAGAATGCATGAGTATGAGAACCTCCCCTTACATAAACTACGCTCTTTTTATTTCCTTGCTTCTTTCCCATTTCATAGAAAAGAAATATTTCCATGGGAACATGGGAACATATAAAACTGGGGGAGTTCCCCAGCATAACACCCTAGGGTTGTTTTGTTGGGGGAGATCCCTCAAAATACACATAGAAATAAAAAGGGAGTTGTTTACATATAGTTATTACCTCAATGTTCTTATTCATTCATGTATACATTTAATACCTCAATGTCACAAGTATATTTATGTATGATCATTTGCCTAGATGCTTCTAGAAACAAACACATCCTTTGTCATGTTGGAAAAAAGTAGAATGCAACAAAAGGCCAAAAAAAGTCGCCATTCTGAAAGCTTTTGATTAATCTCCATGTAACTCTTGTAAGAACATTTGTGGGAGCTTTGAATGGAAGGAGAAACAAATTCATTTTTGCATGGAATGGAGTAGACCACCAAACTTCCCCTTGGAGCCATTATGGAGTCCAAATGTCCAAACGACCTTTTGAGTATCACTCAACTATTAGGTAATAGAACCCATACTTATTGTTGGGTTGCATTAGGTAGTTGTGGGGGTGTCTCCCAAAGTTTGCAAGGAGGCACTTTCATTAGGGTAGATAGGTCAATGACCAAACACTTATGCTCTCAAAGAAAACTTATGTGTTCATTCTCCCATCACTTTTGGGGTTCATGAACATTAGCAGGTTATGAACATTAGCATGGCATGTTTATAACATATCATGGTAAGTATATAGTATACATGTATATACCGTGCTATCTAGCATGCCATATACCCTTTAGTCATAATAATATATGTCATGGGAACAAAAAGTAGTCTAGGGCCTGGCCATCACCCAATTTTGGGGGGGGGGGATTATTTAATACGCCAGCAGAAAATATATAAAAAAAGAATGCCAATAAAGAGCCTAGCCCTATTTAAACATTTTTCCAACAAGGGAAATAAATGTTCATGGTGCAAGGAATGTGCAGCATAGAGATTATGATGCCCTTTGAACTTTGATGACAAAAGGGTGATTGGAAAGTTTTGGGTGAGAATTGTGATGACTCCTATCTGGTAGGCTTCATTAATGGACACCAAATTTGTGAGACATCATAGCATCATCAGGCTTATTATATTATAAGCTTCAATGCCATGAAATTAGTGCTGCAAAAGGCATAATGGGTCCTCCCCCCCTATTCAATGTATGAAGAATGTTTCAGAGTTTTTAAAGCTCACATATATTATTTGTCTTCTATTAATAAAAAAAACACTTAAAAATAAACCACTACTTCTCCAGAGTCCAGACCTGGCAGAAACCCAACCCACAACATGTTATGTAATATTATTATTCACACAAATGGACTATCATCATCCTTAAATCAATTTCCTGCAATGAAATGATTGATGAAAACTTTTTTGGGTGAATCTATTTGGATGATAAGGTAAGTAACACATGGTTTCTGTGAAAGGAGACACCACAAGCCCTTTTCTTTTGGGGGGAATGAATAGACATACAAAATTACTCATTTAGGGCAGCCCTAAAATTTCCCAGCCTGGAATAGTGCCAATATGTCCATGTATTATACACACACACTCACCAAATATGTGAACACCTTTGTGACCGGGATTCGTTTGTTTTGTAAAGACTTGCTCCAAATTTTTTTAGGGTAGTTGGAGGGAACCTTGTTGACCGTAACTTTTCAGCGGGATGTACAAAAATGCCTGCCCTCCTTTCTGAAAAAATTTCTTTTGGATGCCTGACAAAAAATATCACGAGAATTTGTAAGAAAAAAATTGGAGCAGGTCTTTACACTCGGTAAATCTCTCACTAATGGGTTTTAACGGATTGGGACCTACGCTCAGCATTGCCTCACACAGGCCCTTATTCCACTGCCTTAGGCTTTTACCTTACAATATAAGAAAGAGTGAGTGTGAGTATAGGATCATCAATGAAGCTCACTTCATGAAAGGGTAATACACAGAATATTAACCATGGTTAGCTTCTTCAAACCATGGTTGGCTTCTTCAAAGGACTCAATTTCACCAGAGGATGAAAGCATGGAAAAAAGTATTGCTCTGCTAAGAAGAAGATGCATTATTTTTTTGTACTGCATTCTCCGGTTTTCACTGCATCAGTAAAAAGGTGAAAACCTGTAAGGAGCCTAACTGTATAATTGTTGGCATATTATGTGTGTGTGTGTGTGTGTGTGTGTGTGTGTGTGCAGAGTGGGATTGGCAGGGCTGACATTTGGAAGCATGATCTGAAACTGCAATTAAAAAAAAAGTCCATGAATGTATGTAGGTATATTCTAACAATTTATTAAAGAGTGGAGTTTCTACAATCCACTATTAATGTGACATTATGGAGTTTCTATACAATCCTCACACTTTGTATGTCACATTAACTGTTTCTGCAAGGTTCCTCCCCAACAGAGAGGCAACTTTACTTTGCTGTTACCACACTAAAGTAGGCAAGTACTAAGTATACAGTAAAGCCTGAAGGTGGTGAGCTGCTCTGATTCTTTACCCTTTTTTCCCATCATACCCAGCCAGTTGGGTATTGCAGGAAAAACTATTAAAAAATGGTGAGCATTTCAAAAAATGAAACGGTGGTGAAGCAGGTTAGGTTGTGACCAAAAAAAAAAAGAGGCAACCTCAAACCTCAAGAAATCCATACATGCAATTATCAAATTTTCACCACAGATCCACTGATTTATAAACAACAGCTGAGTTTCTATCCCTGCATCTTCACTATTCGTTACATAAGTACACATCTATATTGCTTCACTATGTATATGAGACTCCTATAGAACTAACTTCTATATAAAAATTGTTTGTAGAGATTGTTGGATCAGCACTTTGTGGACTCTCTCAATAGGCCATCTTGGTCTTACATAGAACCAGCTTCCACAACAACAACCCCACAAAAGTTTTTGCAACACCTCCCTCATAAATGTAACAGAAAAAGGATGGAATTCCCAGTTACACCAAATTCCTTGGAGTTTCCAAAATTAGGTCTCAAATTTCTGGATGACTTCCTGATTGGAGTTCCACATAAGCTCTTTCAACAACTCACACAAACATGTAACAATAAGAAAACATATCCCACAACAACACATAATTCTCTTGACATGATTCAGATATTGACTTTCCCAAAGATCCTAGGAGACGGGTCTCAATTTTTTGAATGAGACCCAATAGAATACCCACAAATTGGTATTCTTTTAGATCAACCAGCATTGTTCCGTAAGGAATTTCAGCAATTCCAACATCTCTACATTTTTATTCATTTTCTCTAGTCTTTCTATTTCTAAATCCCAACTCTAGTATGCAGCGGAAAAATACTTGGAATAAGGATACACCAAAACATTATGATTCAGGGCATTCCTCCCATCCACCACTTAATTGACAAAACACTTCACAACTATATGTGATCAAAATGTTTGTTTTCTACAACACAATGCTTCATCAACAAAAAGAAAAGGAAAAAGATGTTTAGCTTCCAACAACCCACTCTTCTTATTCATTGGCATCCTTTGTTGAACTTGCCATTTCCAAAAGCCATGAAGAACTTCAAACAACCTTCATCAATTTTGTTGTTCTAGCTTTTCACAAAACAAACGCACACCACACAACTCTTGGCCTAATTAACTTGCAACAAACAACACAAAGAAAATTCCCATATCCACAGTTCCAGAAACATTCAACTAATCCATCTCTTGTCATTTTTAGAATTCAACACTTGATATGCCCATTCATTAGGTCTTCATTTGAAATGATTTTATTTCACCTCCTTTCATCCCACAAGGTGTTTAGATTTTTCAAAACACCCCCAAATAGTAGAGGAAAAATATACTGGGTTTTGGATTTATTTCGAAAGGTGTTTGTCAGCATATACATGGGCACAAATTGTGGGACCTAATGAACTAGTTAAGCAACATTTCTTTCTTTTTTGCTATCAAAAGCTAAATTGCACTTGCTTTTTTCCTTGGGTGCCAAGTTTGTGTTAATTTTGTAAAATAAAATTGTTTTGGAGCCAAGTTTTGATTACATAATCTATAGCTAGAGTTATATCACACCAAACCTTTGATATGTAGTTGTCAATGTTTTTTTTTGTCTTGTGAGGATTAAGGTTATCAAATAAAATTGTTTAAAATTTGGGTTTCATCACAAAACACTTGGATGTTGTTTGTGTAACCAATTGCCAACACAACATTTCTAGGTTAGGTAAGGCCTCTCAATTCTAATTGTTCATGTGAAGGGGTGTAGGGTTGTGGTGCACAATCACAACTAGTGTTTTGTCATGCCTTTTTTGAATACATCAAACTTGTAGAAATTATGATAATCCATGTCCTTGGTTCAGTGGAAGATGAACAATGTTTTGCATCATTGTCATTTTTTAAGAACAAGTTCTGAAATGCCTTAAATCCCCATTTGTAGCTTGTCATGGGCATGTATAGCCAAAAATTTTACACCTTGCAAACTTTTTCTTATGATGTTGCTTATGCATAAAGGGTAGCTATTGAAAAATATGGTTGGTATGTATTTGCTTCGTGAGCTTTTCTTATACTAATGCATGCAATGGCAAACCGAACATATGGGGCGAATTGAACATGGGCCAAAATTTTATTTTGGGGTTTTAGCTAGTTTTATTTTTAACAATTATATTTGAAACATGGGAGATTTTATTTTGGGGTCTTGGCATTTGTTGGTTTTGCTTTTAACAATTTTGATTACATCATTCCAACTTGTCAAATGGAAGGACCTATTACATTTATCAGATGCACAATGCCTTTGTATGCTTTATGTATTTATTTTGTACAACTTTCTTCAATGGAATTGATTTTTTATGTTTCCTTTTAGTGTTGTTGTGTTTTTTTTGTTTCAATTTTGTTGTTTGGAAACTATGGTAAAATTATTCAACATTTTGGAATTTTTTTCAAATTTACACCAAAAATATGAAATTTTGAATTTTTTTTGTCGTGACCATTATTAATTCCCAAACTTTTGAATAGGTCACCATTTGACCCCTTAATTTAAAAATCATAGTATCAAAAGCATTCACTTGAAGAAAAAAAATTCGCCACATTTGCATTACTATAGGAAGTTATTAAAATCATGTCAGTTGTTTTCCAAAAAATCAAATCAAAATCATGTGGTTAACCTTTAAATGTCACTTTGTGCAAGAAAATTGTCCTTCAGCGCAAGGAGATGATATGCCCATTTGTGTGAGTTCACTTCACACAAGGCAAGCCCCAGCTCGGGACCAGCATGGTGGGGGACACTTAGGTGGTGTTTGAGGCCAAGCCATACCGAGTTGGGGTTCAACTTCCCCCAATGTTATTTATGGGTTTGAACCATGTGTGTTTGTGGGAATGTGGTTTTGGGTCAAGCAAGGCTTATCCTAAAAAGGACTAAAAGTAGGTTCTTTGGGGCAATGTAAAGTTGTCCAAGGGTAGCATTTCATGTTGCCTTGGGAAAACACTTGGTGTTGTTTCACATTTCTCTTCAAAATGACTTGGTGTTGTCCTGAGGATGGCTTTGTGCCATCTTGAAACATCATTTAATGTTGTCTTTTGGAATTGTTTCAAGACAACTTAGTGATGTCTTGTGAATAGTTATCGCAAGAAGGTTTACATTTTAACTAAGTCTATACCTTGTTTTAGTGAGTTTAACTTAGTCAATGAACCAAATTTGGAAAACCTTGGAAGATTTTGACCTAACCCAATGTGTTATGGGATGTGCAAATAGAAGATAGGAAGTGCACAAGCTCCGTGGCACATGAGTGAGAAGGACAAATAAAAGGCATTTTGAAAAGGAGGCATGGCCACACAATTGCCCAACAAACATGCCAAATCCATCTATTTTTTAAATCCATCATTCATTAATGACTAAATAAAACATTTTCAACATTTGTGCTCATATTTTATTTGAGTAAACGAGCATTTCAACTAATATTGGAGTTGGATTTTGAATTGGCATCTGAAACAATGGAAGGTGCCATAGAGGCAAAAAAAAGTGAGCCCTAGAAGTGCATGACACATGTGAAGATCGAAATGAACAAGGTTACAAAATTGGTTGCTATCAAAGATTGTTTGATTAATTTAATTTTGATCGAGGTCATCACCTTGATGGGATGAATGGGAAAAAATAGGTATAGAGGTGGGAGTGTAAAACTTGCTTCCCAAACCAAGTCCAAAGCACGAAAAATAATCTTCACAAGCTTAAGGGCAAGAAAAAAATTGATAAACTAAAAACCTTGTCCTTTAGTTCAAATTTTAGGTTTCATTCATGTAGTTCAAATGGGCCAAGTGAACCAAATAACAGTGAAAATGTGTCACCCAAGAAGGTTCATTTGAAGAGGAAAAAAAAAAAAGGAAAAAATGAAAGAATGAAACCCAAGAAATCATCACAACTGTTAATTGACCTAGGATGGCTTAGTATTTGTTATTGAATCATGTTTTGGAATGGTGCATGACACAATATGATGTGGAGTTTGATTTGATGGATACCTTGTTTTGGAATGATTTCAAGACCAAGTTGAACGAAAGGTTCACCTCGCATAACCAAATCTTGAAAGATGGGCAAAAGTTGTTTAATTTGCACCAAGGAGAAGGACTTGAAACCTTGGCGTAATATGTTCAAGCATTTAGTGCATTATTGACCTTGTCCCAATGAAGGAGGAATATTTGTGCAAAATGGCATTTTTCCATGGCTTGCAATCTTGGGTTTGCAAATTCATCCTTCAAAGAAATGAAGTCCCAAACTCCTATCAAGAGATGGGTTTGTGGATGAATCATATGTGTTATTTTTGTGGGTCCTATAATTTCAAATATTAATTCTAACATCAACATTCATTCACAAGTCCAACCTTAGAGTACAAATATTTTATGATCATTAAATTCTTAAACCAATGTAATGTGTATCACTTGTGATCCACTTTGTAAGGGCATGTTGAACTAATAAGTTCACATTGTTTCTAACTTCATTCCAAGGTACAATTTAGAGAGCTATATCGCATAGAGGTTGAAAGAAATTGATTTTCAATTGGCTAACAAAATGTGTGCATATTAGAATAAATTGTAATAGTTTTGGGTTAAATTATTATGACACATTCTTTTTTAACATGTTAGAATATTGCTCATCATTTGCTTGCATTTCATTTTGTCATAGTGTTTGGATGCATAGCTTGTTTTCACATGTAAGCTTTTGCTTATGATATTTTTTGTGTGTTTGATGAATGAAAAGATTGGTTGTTGTTTGAATAGCATATATCATTAAGTCATTGATTGGCTATGATTGCATAAAATCTCTCAAGAACACAATGTGTCAATCCAATAAATGGTATAAGATTTTTTTTTCAATGTTTATAGTTTGAAGTGCATGGATATTACACATGAGCATTGATATCCCATTTATGATAAAATGTTGAGTTTAAATAAACCAATGCTTAATTTTAGTACACTAGCTTGAACATGCATAATGTCCACATAATTCTTAAAATGCAATTCAAGGTTGTGACAACTACAAATAAAAAATCACAATAAGTTTTTAGTAAAAAAAAATTAATTAATATTGTAGAAACTACAAGTTGTTAAGTTTTTTGTTTGGTATAACATTTGGTCTATAAAAAAGATTGATTGATTTGGGGTTGATCAAATGTTGTTGAATTAGATAGCTAAATATTCAAAAGTTATGGAAAATATTAAATATCATTCATTTCAGTGTCATGATAAAAGATCTTATTAGTGTTGGGTAATTAAATTCAAACTAGATTTCTTTGAGGTGTATGGCATGAAGTGTATGGCCATTTTTTTTATTATCAACCTAAAGTTTTATGATTGAATGTTAGATATAATTTTTTGATGATAAGACTTGTGGACACAACCTTAATTTGACAAAAGTCATGGTTGAAACACATTTATTTAGGAAGTAACATGTTGCTAAAAATTGTAAGCCGTTATAACTTAATTGCCAACTCTTTTATTATTAGGTAATGTGACTAGAATTAGATTTGATGCATTGTGATGTTAAAAACTCATGCCATACACCTAAAACAACTTCAAACCAAGTTTAATTACTTGTTTCAAACAAGTAAAAAACATGATCATTAATTAGAAAATTCATCACCTATAAGTAACAAAACATCACAAAAACATAAAACACAACAAATGAATAACAACGACACCTTCAATGCCTAATGGTGATGAAAAATTAACCCTTGTTTTGACACTTTCTGATGCACCCCCAAATTCCTTGGTAGACTGAACTGCGAGTCTAAATGTGAAAACAATGGAAGGATAAAGAATTGGGGCACGCTCTTTGGCTCCTAGCACTTTGGGGGTAGAGGGGCGTGTTGGAGCTTCGGGATGGGGATTACGAAAAGCGACAAGCAATTCAATTATTCACATGGACTTGCACAAACCAAACAACAAGTTGGTTAGTGCATAGTTGGAGCACTTTTGATGCACATATGAGCCACATGCAAACATCGACTCATAAGACTCACCACAGCCCAGACTTGGAGGAAGCCACCACCTTCCCCCTTATAGTATTTTCTGTGCCTAGCCATGGGGCTAGCACCCAAATGTCATTTTGTCCCGAGACTCCCAAGTGAGAGTCCCAAAATTCTTGAAATTGGGACTCCCGCAATTTTGGAGGCTTGTAACTTTGTGTGAAAACCTCCGATTGAAGTGAGGTTTGAAAAAGGGTTGTAGCCCTTGTCAAGTGGCATGTCACCTTCACGCAAGGAAATCAAGGCGATTCTCGACTTTTAGTGGTTAGAAGTCAAATTCAAATTAGCAATTTGACTCCCGACCCTTCGTTTGGCCATAACTTGTGTTTTAGGAACTCAAATGGATCATGCGAGCCCATTTTAGACATATAAATTCCAACAACTTTTCAATGATATAAAGAACTTTTCAATCCAATGAATTTTGACCTTTGCAAGTTCGGGAGTCCATTGTGACTCTAACTTTCAAAGTGGGAGCTCATTTGGGAGTGTAGGGGTTCATTCCTTCACACTCTTTTGCATTCTCGAGAGCATGAAATGTGACTCATGGGCTCACTTTTGGCCCACACCTTTACAAGCCCTTCCTTTGATCACGAGCCCAAAGCTAGGGTTGCGACACTTTCCACCAATTCAAAACCTTATAGCTTTTCATCCATTAGGTTACTTTTTCATCCAAACTTCCATTTTGACCTTGTTCACATCAAAAAACACCAGATACATTTTTAGGTCATAGTGGTATGTCATTTTAAACTACATGGCATTTAAGATTATGGGACTAATACCAACTCTTTTGTTATCAACATAACATCTTATGAATCAAGAATAAAACAAAATTTCATTTAAAGGCACATTCAACCTTGGTTCTATTACCCAACTCAATTAGGGAAAACATGTATGATCATTAATCATGACGTTTAAAGGTGTGATAATTGTTTTTCCATAAACCTGAACCTAAACATTATGTTTCATGTTTTGATGACAATTTTTTTTCCCAAATTTTAACCCAAACATTTAAGGGGTTGATAAATATTTTTTAGAAATGCATGTTTTGAATTTAAAATTAGACAAAAATTTAAACATAAAAAAGAGTAACTATTTTTACCACCATAGAATCCCCCATAATCATCATTAGAATATGAAGTTTAAAAATCGAAGGCATCAAAATTAACGTAATTTGCATAAATGTTTTTGTATTGATTTATATTCAAATGTGTAAACATGGATTATGTCAAAATCAAAGGGATTGCAATTTCAACATATTTTGTATTTTGATCAATTTTTATTTGAAATATAAATATGGACTATGTTTAAAACAATACCATGTCTAAATATGTTAAGTACATCACAATTAACATATTAATTTGCATTTGGACATTTGAACAATTGGATATGTCATTTGGATATAAATTTATGAAATGAAAAATGTGAATCCTAAGGAAATCACTTCCATTTTATTTCAAACAACATGCAAAAAATTAAAATTGCATTTTTTTTAATGACAATTTTATTTTGGAGAAAATGGTCTCCCTTAGAGCATTTCCACCACATTGCTCTAAAAGCACAAGTACACCACAATTTGGATAATTGGTACATCAAGCAAGTGTAAGTATAAAATTTCATTGGCATTTTGAGCAAATTTATAATGGGTGAATAATAATGTTGGGAAATAAAAATGACTATTGCTATTTGATGGTCACACATTGATTGTTATTGATTGGCTAGTCATAATGATTGACCCACATGTGAACATGCAAATCCTTCCTCAATGTATACCATAGTACCTTGGCCATTTTAACACATGTCCATCGAATAATTAATTAATTTTGAAAATTTTATTTCAACACATGAAATATTCTTAATATTCACTATTTTTCTTCACAGTAGTTTTCGATTTGGAAGAAATAATTTCTGAAAATTTCAACATTTCTGAAAATAATATAATTAGTGTCAAATTGGCCAAGGTACTAGGGTAATGTTCAATGTTCAATATATATATTTTTTATGGTTGGATGTAATAAATATTGACATCAACAAAATATAGTGTAATGGTGGAGATGCTTTTAGAGAATCCTCACCAATGCACTACACAATAAATTTTGGATGAAAAAAAATAGCGATTATGTCAATTTGGGATGATAAAATGGCTTTAGGTCAACATTTTGGCACACAATGTTATTGTTGGCAAAAAGAAAAAAAGCATTGCCTAGTTTAACACTTACTATTGATTTGGCCAGATTGATAGATTGGTTTGTATGGTTTGCTGTTAGTAGTCCCTTACCTTTTACAATCCTACTTTCATTTTTATTGGGGTTGAGACATGAAAAACAATAAGCTAATTGTCTTGAATGCGAGATTTAGTGTTGGAGGCGCAAATTTCATATATGGGTGGAGAAGCTCTTCGAGTTTTCTTAAAGGCGGGCTCTAGAAAATTGTGACTCTTAAAAACATTTTTGCGTTTCTTTAATGGCCCTTTGGCTTGTTAATAGCTTACCCATGCCAAAACTTCTTGCAGTCTTTCAGCCCCTGGATGGATCATCTTAAATGAGAATTCTATCTTCAATGGATTAAAAGAGACCAGAAACAAAAGGGATGAATTTTGGTGAGCACCTATTTATCTAGGTGGATGATGTTTTTTCTAGCTTCATTGACAAAACCCCAAAGGAATGGATGAACATTGTAATGGATGGAACCACAAAGTTTTCCCTCCCTCAAGTATAAAGGACTAGTAGAATGTAGCTAGCTAGCTAGCTATACATACCCCTAGCAAGAAGAAGGTTCCATTAAGCTTTTATAGGAGCTTTGTTAATAGCCTCTCATCATCAAAGCCCATCATTCTTTTCATTCATTGTAACATGCCTAATGCCGGTGAAAAGCTCCATCCCCATTAACTTTCCTCATGAGTCTAGGTCTACTTTTGGATGGGGGCTGAAGAAGTGCCCAAAACGTTGGTTTCTTTGGGTATCATGGATACACAACACAAATGAATACATACATAAACATTCACACATATATACTCTTACTCTCCCTTGTCCTTGAGAAAGGCATGATGATGTATCCTCGGATGAGCCAAGTTAACAAATTATAGCCCATATACGGAGTTCGAATCAAGTCCCTCGCTCACAAGGACTGATGGCTGGGTCTCTTTAGTACCAGACTACCTACTGGTTCCACATTGAAGGATATCAATATACCCAACACTACATATTCCATAAAAGACGTCAAGGTGCAATTTTTTCATCCATTGCAATGTAGTTCCAACAATACATGAGGTAGACCCCAAAAAAAAAATTAAAAATAATAATAAACACTTCATGAGCTGCCTCAAAAATAAGCAAAATGGAACTTATCATAGTCTTTGCTTGCTATTATTATGCTTCCAAGTGTGGCACATGCCGGTGTGTATTAAGTATGGCGCATTATCACCAAGCATAGCTACAGATATGATGACAAAGCTTCATATTGCATGATTTACATCCTGACCTTTTTGCTTGCACAAGAATTTTTATTTATTTTATTTTATTCCATTTAGTTTTTATATTTTTCCCTTAAGAGTTGCAATGAAAGAGAATGGGTGAAATAATTAGTTGGCCCTTCTTGTGCTGTCGGCCCTAGTATATTTAAACCTCCTACAAGGTCACCCCATCCCAATACCTACCGTAGAACCTTGGTGGCTTCAAAACAAATTATATTATTTTAAAAAAAATCTGAAATTTTTGAAAATTACTTTTCTCAATAACCCAATTTTTTTGTGAAAGAAATTGAAGAATGTTTTGAAATGCTCCGGTTTTTTATTTTTATTTTTATTTGGAAAATGCAATCTTCAAATTTAATTTATTATTTAGCACAGGTGTGTTGAAGCTGCCCCTAGGCTATGGTATTATTCTGGTTGAAGTGGGGTTAACTTAGAGTTCTTCTTTAAAAAACCATTTTCTTAGAAACACCCATCATAATATATTAATGTTAAGAGATTCTAAGACAAACCTCTCAGAGGATTTAAGGAATAAAACTTTTCACAAAAAACATTTGAAGGCTTTAACATATACAATTTAATGAAAAAATTCAATTGTGAAAAAACCTATGAAAAGATGCAACATAAAAATAGAATTTAAAGCAAAAAATTTCAAGGCTCTAAGAGACACAACTTTCCCAAAAATTCAATGGTGAAAAATCATTTGAAAATTTAAAATTAATTTCCAAAAAGAAAAAATCAAAAATAAAAAACTTTTGCTTTGTTGATCCAAAAATTCCAAGCCAGAAAGCATGCACACCACATTATTAAGGGCTTTTTGATGGTAACGAAAGTGTAGTGAGGGGTTCCATAGTTTGGGAGGTTAATGCATAGTCAAAAAAAAAAAAAAAAAAAAAAAAAAAAAAAAATTTTTTTTTTTAAGATAATAAAAAAAAAAATTAAATTTTTTGTTTAAAAAATAAATTCTTTAAAATTTTGGTT
>Ga0116227_10003910_pt1 | contig 32718 bp, 32 predicted proteins | sample S1TSphgellanicum_FD_89693 | JGI IMG/M metagenome (GOLD analysis project Ga0116227, IMG submission 89693) | Host-associated microbial communities from peat moss isolated from Minnesota, USA - S1T2_Fb - Sphagnum magellanicum MG | ecosystem: Host-associated > Plants > Peat moss > Unclassified... | reverse complement strand
TAGTAGTTTTACTATCAAAATAACCTACTGTGCCAATTTTAGATTTTAGATTTTGGATTTTGGATTAAAATAGGAATTAATCCGTTCTCCCGCACCACTGCTTCTTCCTCTCCCCTATATTCGCAAGCTCCATGCTTCCCTACACCAACTTCAACCTAATCTAAAATCTAAAATCTAAAATCTAAAATCTAAAATTGCCGTGGTGGTACTTTTTAGACCACCCAGAGATACCCCCTGACAATAATTTAGCTGAACGAACGTTACGTTTAGCTGTGACAAAACGAAAAGTTAGTGGTGGTTCCCGCGCCATGGCGCGGTTCCAACATACTGCCAATTTATTGACGGTTATACAGACTTGTCGTCATCAAGGACGTTCTGTCATTGAATTTTTTCAGCAAGCTATCAAAGCGATAGTTAACCCGGCTGTACAGGCCCCTTCTTTAATTCCTCAAGTTTAGACCTGAATCCTTACCAAAAAATCAAAGTTTTTGCCAAATATCCTGCTGTATTAAATTTTGTCCACCAACTAAAACTTCCTCCTGTTAATAGTTCCCTTCGTACACTAGAATTTGACTTTTTCAGCAGTCCCTACTTATTTTTTAAGTATTGACCACTGACTGGGGATAGACTTCTATATTCCTAGTTTCCACAGTTGATAGCCGACTGATAGTTAACAGCGGTACCTCCTGGCGGCATGATTGACAAAACCAATACAGTTCACCATGCCGGACATGACGCAGGAGACGACTACCGCAACACGGACAAGCGTTAGCTCTTATACTCATACCAATGTCCTCCTTGTAAAAGGTTGTTATTTAATAGAGGCAAAAAAAGTAAATGGTTAAAAACGAATTTTGGCAGACTGAAAGTAGCCATTTGATTGTATACGGTCTTGAAGAATTTGTTTAAAGACCGCTTCATAAGAGTTAACCATTTGGGTAACGCTAAACTTGGTTTCTACCTGTTCTCGACAAACGCGGCGATTGAGTTCCAAAGCAGCAGGAATCATCTTTGGTATATCGGTATAGCTTTGGCAGATAAACCCAGTTTTACCGTGAGTAATTACCTCAGGTACGGAACCTAAATTTATAGCTATTACTGGCGTTCCAGTTGTCATTGATTCAATCATCACCAACCCAAAGGGTTCTTGCCAAGTAATGGGAAAGAGAGTTATGGCAGCATTATCCAAAAGCTCTGTTTTCTCGGCATGGTTGATTTCACCTAGATATTCAATTTGCCAACCATCAATATGAGGCGCAATTTCTTGTTCAAAAAACTTTGAATCTACCAAATCAACTTTTCCTGCCATCTTTAAGCGCCAACCACTCTGTTTAGCAACAGTAATTGCATATTGGGGTCCCTTTTCAGGGGAAAAACGACCTAAAAACGTAGGTGTTGACACCAAACTTCCTAAAGGTAATGCCCTAATCCCTACATGGGAGTGGATGAGATCAAATTCCTCTACATTTTGGTAAACTTGGTTTAGGTCAAGGGTTTCGTACACTGCATAGTCTCGGACATTTTCTTCTAAGCGCAATGCACTCGGATAAATTGCCTTTAAATCAGCCAAGCTTTGAGAATCACCAGTGGCAAACAAAGTCACCTCATGACCGCGACGAACTAGTTCATCGGTTAAGTGACTCACCACTAGTTCAATTCCTCCGTAATTTGGAGGAGGAACTCGTTCCCATAAGGGAGCAACCTGAGCAATTTTCATAAGTTGTTTGCATTCAGCCGATAAAACGGTCCTCCATCCAATCATCAGGTCCTACAGAGCAAATGTAGGACATAAGGGAAAATTCCCTTCCCTGAAGATTATTGGCGAAGGACAAAGTAATTGTACTCACTCGTCAACAATTTAAACTAGCTCCAATGTTGCCTAAATACACTGCGAAATCACCACCTAAAAAATCCTGCCAGATTGTCAGCTAGAGCCGACCCACAACCACATTTATAACCTACGGTTTAATAGTAACTTCTTTCATCTGTCTTAGAGATCATTGTCTGATGAGAATATTTTGTAGCCTCACTTACAAATTTGGCAATTTTGTATCTCAAAATACTATATTCTTGAATTAAAGTAACTCTCGGACTAAGAATTCTATCTGAAAAATTCTGAGGTTAGTCTTTGTTCCTCAACTGTTAACTAAAGCCGAAAAATGATATTTGTTAAATTATCATGATAAATTGGTAACTAAGCTATGAAAATTGCTACTTGGAATGTTAATTCAATTCGTACCCGACAGGAGCAGGTTATTGACTGGTTAAGTCATAACCAAGTTGATGTCCTGTGCCTGCAAGAAACAAAAGCTGTAGATGCCGACTTTCCCCGGCTGGCCTTTGAGCAAATGGGTTATCACACTTATTGTTCTGGACAAAAAGCTTACAACGGTGTAGCAATGATTAGCCACCAAGTACTTTCGGATGTAAGTACGAGCTTCAGTGCAGTTTTGCCAGATCTTGAACCAGAATGGGACGAGCAAAAGCGGCTCATTACTGGAGTTATTCAAGGGGTCAGAATAGTGAATCTTTATGTCCCCAATGGTGCAGCAGTGGGAACAGAGAAATACGAATACAAGCTCCGTTGGTTATCTATCCTACGGGAGTATTTGCGTGTACTCCTCAAATCTTACCCAGCTATGTGCGTATGTGGGGACTTTAATATTGCCTTAGAAACCAAAGATATCCATGAGCAAGTTAGTGCTGACAATCACATTATGGCTTCCACATCAGAGCGCCAAGCCTTGAAAGATATTTTAGCCCTAGGATTAACGGATGCTTTCCGCAAATTTACCCCAGAAGGTGGACATTATACTTGGTGGGACTATCGTGCCGCAGCTTTTCGACGTAACTTGGGTTGGCGAATTGACCATCACTACCTCACACCTACCTTGTATGACCTTGCTCAAAGCTGCATCATTGACATTACACCTAGAAAATTACCGCAACCCAGCGACCACACACCAGTAATTGTTGAATTAGAAAATTGAGATTTTATAGTAGGGGAGTAGGGACACGGGGAATATATATTGATCTTTTTCCCGACTCCTGAATTTAGATTAGGTTGGATGTAGAATTAATCATCTAGAATCCTAATTCTATGTTTTTAGTCACTGGAGCAACAGGAGGCATTGGTCGCAGAATTGTGCGGCTTTTACGCCAAAAGGAGAAATCCGTGCGCTCGTTTGTTCGCCTTACTTCACACTACAGCGAGTTAGAACACCGAGGTTCTGACATCTTTATTGGTGATTTGCGGCGAGAAAAAGATATCCTCAAGGCTTGTCGAGGCATCCAGTATATTATCAGCGCCCACGGTTCTGGCAGTGATGCTCTATCTTTAGATTATGGTGCTAATATTGAACTCATTGACCAGGCAAAAGCCAACAGGGTAGAGCATTTTGTCTTCATCTCTGTACTGGGAGCTGACCAGGGTTATGAAGATGCTCCCGTGTTTAAAGCTAAACGAGCAGTAGAGAGATATCTGCAAGCTAGTGGCTTAAATTACACTATTTTTCGTCCAGCGGGATTAGCATCGAACTTACTACCATTGGCAGAACGGTTTCGGGAAACAGGGTTGTATTTGCTCATCGGTGATCCCAAAAACCGGACATCGATTGTGAGTACCGATGATTTGGCTCAGATTGTAGTTGATTCTGTGGTAATTGAATTAGCTCGTAACCAAATTTTCCCCGTCGGAGGACCAGAAATTTTATTAAGAGAAGATATTCCCCAAATTTTTAGTCGTGTCCTCAATATTGAGCCAGTAGTGATTAACTTACCACTGTTTACCATCGATGGGATACGCACAGCTATAGGTTTATTCAATTCCCCTGCACAAGCAGCTTTGGGCACCCTTCGCACCTTACTGGCCCATGAATTTTTCTGTACCAAAGAAGAAACGGCCTATTTAGAGCAGATTTTTAACCTGCAATTAGAGACATTAGAAAATTTTGTCTCCCGCTATCTAGCGGTGTAAGTCAGTTAGCTAGAAGCAGTTTATAGACTGAATTTTAGGGGGATAGAAGATGGATAAAGTTGATATCCTCCTTCCTTCCCGAATACTTTCATAAATTAAAGCGGATAGAATGTCATGAAGTTTTCCTTAGCTGCCAATCCTGCTCAAGCGCGTCAAACAAAACAGCGATTTGCGAAACCAGACGAAAAACTGTCCCATGAATTGGGGAAAGCAGTACAGGAACTACCTCAAATCTACATCAGACTATTGGCGGGGACAATTAGCTTAGTCGTATTTGGGGCGATCGCCTGGGCACATTTCTCGGAAGTTGATGAAGTAGCTGTAGCACCAGGGGAATTAGTGGCTTCTTCGGAGGTACGACCAATAACTTCCTTAGGTGGAGGGTCAATTTTGGCGGTAAAGGTGAAGGAAGGTGACCACGTGACTAAAGAGCAGGTTTTAATCCAGAAAGATCCTAACCTTAAACAAACCGATGTTGTCCGCTTCACCAAAGCGAAGAAGTTGATTCAAGACGATCTGCAACGGTTGGAAGCAGAACGTACTGGCAGTACCAAGGTAACTTCAAAACTTGAAGATGAACTGTTAAATGCCAGACTGTCAGATTACCAAGCCAAACAAGCAGCAGCCCAGGCAGAAGCTAATCGTCAACAAGCAGTTCTGTCCCAGGCTAAAGTCCGCATGGCTCGAATGCAAGATAACTTAGCCGATGCCAAAACCAATCTAGCCAACGCCAAAATCAACCTAGCTAACGCCAAAAATATCAGCACCAGAGTCGAAAGTGGACTAGAAATTGCTCAAAGTCGAGCAGCCAGTTTCAGTGTACTCCAAAGCGCCGGTGCCCTCCCTAGAATCGATTACCTGGACGCACAAGAAAAATTATCTCTCGCCAAAACAGAAATCACCAAAGCCAAAGATGAAGTTACCAATGCTCAAAATCGGGTAACAGATGCACAGGACAAAGTCATATCCCTACAACAAGATATTGCAGCCCAAGTCCAAGAAATTAACCAAGCCCAACAAGCTTATCAAGTAGCCCAAGATCAATCCCGGCAGGTGGCTTCAGAACGACAGGGTGATATTCTCACCCAAATTAATAAGCGCCGAGAAGATCTAAATACTATAGCAGCGCAACTAGACCAAGCAAAAAAACAGCAAGCCTTAGAAACCATAGAGGCTCCCGTCTCCGGTACAGTTTACAAAGTCAAAGCCACCAAAGGACCAGTGCAATCTGGGGAGGAACTGCTCTCAATTTTGCCCGAAGGGGAAGAAGTGCTGCTAGAAGTGAAAGTTCTCAACCGAGATATTGGTTTTATTCATCCAGGCATACAGGCAAAAGTGAAAATAGCCACCTTCCCTTTCCAAGAATTTGGCACTATTGAGGGTGAAGTTGTCCAAGTCAGCCCGAATGCAGTTGTAGATAAAGATTTGGGCTTAGTTTTCCCTACCAGAATCAAGTTAAGTAAACACTCAATCAACGTCCGAGGCCAGGAGGTAGAGTTCACACCAGGGATGGCTGCCACTGGGGATATTGTGACGAGGCAGAAGTCGATTTTAACATTCATTATTGAGCCGATTACTCGTAGGTTTGGTGAGGCTTTTTCTGTGAGGTAGTAGCAAGGGGAGAGGGGGAGAAATTGATCTGTTTTCCCCTCACTCATCCAAAATCTCAAATTGGCACAGTCTATTTAGAAAAAATCTCAATAGCTTCAGCAAATAATTTGAACTTCTCTAGATAAATCGTCTGAAATCTGCGGAATTTTGCTACATTTTATTATTTGAGTATATTTGCCTTTTGGGCTTTACATTAGAACTCATAGAACTTGATTTCAAAAAAGATTTATGAGCCAAGATCACCGTGCCATCGTCCGCAAGGTTTTAATGACTGCCCTACTGTTAAACCTATTTGTTCTGGGATTGAAAGCAGCTATAGGGTACTCAACAGGTTCCCTCAGCCTCCTAGCTGATGCTTTGCATAGTGTCACTGATAGCGCCAGTAATATTTTGGGACTGATTACTAGCCGATTGTCCTCCCCATACCCTGACCGGGAACATCCCTACGGGCACCATAAATTTGAGGCTATAGGAGCTTTAGGCATCTCTGCTTTTTTGGGTATAGCCTGCTTTGAAATTCTCCAAATAGCTGGGGAGAAAATTCTCAAAGGCGGTCAGCCTGTGAAAATATCCATACCAGAACTATTTTTATTGCTAATTGTGCTAAGTGTGTACATTTTTGTCACCTTTTATGAACGCCACGTGGGTAACCACATAAGCAGCGCCATTTTAATTGCTGACGCTGCCCACACTATGAGCGATGTTTGGGTGACAATCGCTGTAATTGCTGGTTTAGTAGGAATTTGGTGGCTCAACTATCAATGGTTGGATGTAGCTCTGGCTTTTCCTGTTGCTTTACTGGTATTTTGGAGTGGATGGTCAGTTTTGAAGGAAAATCTGCCTTGGCTTGTCGATGAAATGGCCATTGCTCCTGAGGCAATCCATGGGATAGCTGTCTCCGTCCCCGGAGTAATTAACTGCCATGATATAGCTTCTCGTGGGATTTTAGGTCGCCAGGTTTTCATAGAAATGCATTTAGTAGCAGATGCACCTGATGTAGAAACTGCTCATAAAATTACTGAAGCTGTAGAAAGCCGATTAGAAGAACGCTTCAGTCCAGTGAGAATTGTAATTCACATTGAGCCACCAGCATATACCTCTGAGCGAATTAGCTTTGAGTCAGGGATGAAATAGTATGAGTAGGCTAGGATACTAACCCTGGCAAAATTCCATTAAATTGGTCACGATCATGACTAATTCCCCTGGTTCAACGGGCTTTGCTACATGAGTTTGAAAGCCGGCTTCTAGTGCCCGTATCCGGTCTTCAGGATCAGCATAAGCAGTTAAAGCTAAGGCGGGGACCCTTCCACCCCTGCTTGCCTCCAATACTCGCACTTTTCGGATTAAGGCGTAGCCATCTTCTCCAGGCATAGCAATATCGCAGACTAGGACATGGGGGCGTAGATGGGGTAGTATTTCCAACGCTGTTGCTGCTGATGTAACAGATGTAACTGCGGCACCATCTGTTTCTAGTACGGTCGAAATGTAAAAGCGGCTGTCATCATCATCATCGACTATGAGAATGCGTAAGCCAGTAAGAGGGAGAGGAAGCTGCATAACATCTCCATTGGCACTAGGGAACAAGAATCACCAATTTGCCATCAAGATAGGAAACAGGGAATAATCGGCTCCCTTTTACCTTTCTAGTAAGAGTAAGAGGGAAAGAAATCAGGTTCCCTTTGCATTCTTGGGAGCAATTGGTGTGATTAAGCGGAATTCTTTTGGGATTGTGAGAATCCTCAACTCTGACCAGAAATTCAAAATTTATCCGTAGGCTTATCCTGCATGGCTTGGGGTTTACCAACCACGCTATGATTTTATCAGCCCTTAGGTAAAGTAACAGGGAAAAAGAATTTTCCTATTGCCTTGTGGCCCAGCCACGTTCAAATATGCCGGAAGTTAAACTCAAACCGTGTTTCTTGACCCCTAAACGAGTACAACCAGAGTACCCACTGTTTATATATTTGCCGGGAATGGATGGAACTGGTCAGTTATTGCGATCGCAAACCGCAGGACTGGAAAATAGCTTTGATGTCCGTTGTTTAGCAATTCCTCGGAAAAACCTCACTAATTGGGATGTGTTAACTAAGGACGTATTGAACTTGATCGACACTGAATTAGAAAAAAGTTCCCAGCGTCCAGTTTACTTGTGTGGTGAGTCTTTTGGGGCTTGTTTGGCGATGAAAGTTGCAATCCTTGTACCACACTTATTTAAGCGCATCATCCTGATTAATCCAGCTTCTAGCTTTCATCTTCGCCCTTGGTTGAGTTGGACTTCTCAATTAACTCAATGTGTGCCTTCATGGTTCTATGATGTTGGGGCCTTGGGTTTGTTACCCTTTCTCGCATCTTTACCCCGGATGTCGCCAAATGTGCGCCATGAACTCCTAAAAACTATGCGTTCCGTACCGCCAGAAACCGTTAGCTGGCGGTTATCTTTACTCCGAGAGTTTCAAGTTGATGAGCAGCAATTACATCACCTCAGCCAACTAATTTTACTAATTGCTGGGGGCAGCGATCGCCTTTTGCCTTCAGTTATGGAAGTTCAAAGGTTAGCGAATATTTTACCTAATTCTCAAATTGTAGTTTTGCCTAACAGTGGGCATACTTGCTTACTTGAGAAGGATGTTAACCTCTATGAAATCCTCCAGACCAATGATTTCGTCGAAATGACCGTGCAACTAGCTGAGGAACTTGTCAATGGCTAAGCACTACTTGGCTCAACTCATCTGGTGTAATGTGGGAATGCACCACCTGACCATCGCGGAACCAAACAATCCGCTTCGTTTGACGGGCTACATCTGACTCATGGGTAACCATCACAACAGTAATCCCGTTGGCATTTAACTGTCCGAAAATATCCAGCACTTCTTGGGTAGTACGGGAATCAAGGGCCCCAGTGGGTTCATCCGCTAACAGGACGACCGGACGGTTGACAATTGCCCGAGCGATCGCTACCCGTTGCTGCTGTCCCCCGGAGAGTTGGGTAGGTTTGTTGTGGAGACGATTTTCCAACCCTACTTGTTTGAGGGCCGCAGTGGCGCGATCGCGCCTTTCATCAGGTTTCACACCCCCGTACACCATCGGTAACATTACATTTTCCAAGGCTGTCAACTGGCTGAGTAAATGGAATTGTTGGAAGACAAACCCTAGTTTCTGATTCCGAATATGGGCCAACTCTGTATCACCCCTTTGGGCTATATCCAGGTGATCTAAATAATAGTGTCCAGAACTGGGGCGATCTAGACAACCAATAATATTCATGGCTGTAGATTTTCCCGAACCAGAAGCTCCCATGATGGCACAATACTCGCCTTCTTCAATAATGAGGTTTACATTCTTAAGTGCTTGGACTTCTGTTTCCCCCATCCCATAAACCTTGGAAACGTTCTCTAAGCGAATGATTACTGGTTTGGCAGGATAGGGAGTGTTACTATTAGTAGATGCAATTGTGCTTATCATATTTTTTACAAAACTGATAAATTATCTATATTCATTACCCGCACTGCTGAACCGACGGAACCAGGTTTTTTGGCACCGATGCCTAGGGGAGAAAAAGTGATAATTTTTAACTTAGGGGTATTTCCCTTAACTGCTGTCACAATAGATGTATTATGACATATATCTCAGAGTAATGTCATAAATAAAAACATGAACATCAACTCCATTTGTACCAAGGTTACTGATGGTGGCAGGATTGTCATCCCAGCCGAGTACCGACGAGCACTTAAACTCAATGTGGGTGACGATGTGGTGCTCTTACTCGAAGCACAAGAGATCCGTATCCTTTCTCGAAAGGAAGCCCTGCAACGAGCAAAAGCGCTCGTGAGACAGTACGTCCCCGAAGGCACCCTACTTTCGGAGGAACTTCTTACCGAACGACGACGTGAGGCAGTAGATGACTAAGTACGTCCTCGATGCATCAGCACTCCTGGCATTCCTGGCAGGGGAGCCTGGGGGTGATGCCGTGGCAGAGGCGTTACCCTCGGCGCTTGTAAGTACAGTCAACTTGAGTGAGGTAATCGCAAAACTTCTTGAACGCAGGATGTCGGAAGACGAGGTGCAAGAAGTCCTACGGTATCTAGATTGCTCTATCGTCGATTTCACCCTCGAACGTGCATGGCATACAGCCCGGCTTCGTCTTCTCACCCGTCATCAAGGACTTTCACTCGGAGATAGAGCTTGTCTCTCCCTTGCTATCGAGCATGACCTTCCGGTCATGACTACCGACCGCGTATGGGGTGAACTCAATGTCGGGATCGCAGTGAACATCGTGCGATAAGAAACATAAACATACCTTTTCCTATTTCTGCTAAGTGTTATAGACTGTACAAAATCTCAACCTGGGATGTAGCGCGTTGACGGTTAATTCCTACCCTGGTTAAGAAGCGTGTGCTAACAGTGTGACTGCAATATTCACTATCTTCTCTCTCTGCACTGCTGAACTGGAGCTTTGCTGACAGAACCGGAACGAAGTTATCAAGCTTACAGCGATCGCACCTATTTTTGGGTAGTGTGGGCAATCCCTGCCACTGCAGCCAACCCTGCGGATTTACTCCCTCCTAGGGCGTGGATATGCCGCAAGCTAGCTAAGATGAGTGGGAAGACGGATGGGGGACACTCTGGTATACTACAAGCGGTCATAATTGGGAGCATAGCACTTTTGCAAGGGAGTATTTATACTTAAGTATTCGTAATTAGTCACAGCAAGAACTGGCTCCTGAACGAAGAACCAAACTTATTTTACGCACTTCTCAAAGCAACAATCGGATCTAATTGTGCTGCTCGACGTGCGGGGACAACCCCAAAAAATAAACCAATTCCACCGGAAACACTTGCAGCTAAAATAACTGCCGTAGGAGAAACCCCGGATTTTAAAGGTGTGAGGATACCAACGAGTAAAACACCACCTCCCCCCAAGGCAATTCCTAATATACCGCCAACAGCGGAGAGAATTATAGCTTCAATCATAAACTGAAGTAAAATATCCTGTCGGGTGGCACCAATTGCCTTCCGGAGTCCAATTTCTTTAGTGCGTTCGGTGACAGAAACGAGCATAATATTCATGATGCCAATTCCACCGACAAATAGAGAAATACCAGCGATGGCCGCTAGCATAATCGTCAATGCCCCGGTAATTGTCCCCACGATTTCTAAAATGTTCTTTTGAGTTTGAATGGTAAAGTCATCCTCATCAGTAATCTTGTGCCGTAGCCGCAGCAAATTTTTAATTTGAAATTCCGCCGACCCGATACTATGCTCATTTTTGGCAGACACGGAAATTAAGGATAGTTCAATGCCATAAGGTGATGTGCGACCGACAATTCGGCTGGACATGGTGGTGATGGGAATAAAGGCAGAATCATCATTATTGGTACCTAAAAAGGAGCCTTTAGCCACTGTTAAGCCAATTACCCGAAAAGTGACATTTTGAATGCGGATCTGTTGACCAATGGGATTTTGCTGATTAAACAATTTTGTTGCTAAGTCAGGTCCTAGAACTACCACTGGGTTGTTGCGTCTTAAATCCAACTCATTAAAAAACCTACCCTGAGCAACTTCAAAACTGCGAACCGTCAGATAATTTGGGGTTGTCCCCATGATTGTACTAGTTGTATTTTTATTGCGGAAAGTAACGGTGGAGAGAGAACTAATTTGGGGAGCGACATCTTTCACTGCCCGCGCATGTTGAGCGATGGCTTTGGCATCATCTAGGACTAAGGTTTTTGGGACTGTAATCACTCGGTTACGAGCTTCAGGACTACCCGGAAGCACAAATAGCGTGTTAGGTCCCAATGACTCAAACTGCTTGCTAGCAAAATTTTGAGCGCCCTCCCCGATGCCGATCATGGCAATTACTGACGCATTGCCGATAATAATCCCCAGCATTGTTAAACTACTGCGGAGTTTGTTGGTCAGTAGGGTAGTAGTTGCCATTTTGATGCTTTCGAGAATATCCATAGGCTATGATTAATTCTTCACTTTTGACTGGGAATTTTCTGGCAGGTCAACAAAAACGCGATCGCCTGCTTTAAGTCCGGCTAAAACCTGAATTTGATTGTCGATATCAGCACCCATTGTCACGGGATGAAACTGGGGCTGATTATGGGCATCAGGTACCATTACACCTGTCTTCCCTTGTTGGGTGACAATGGCTTCTTGGGGTATTAACAAGGCGTTGGGGATGGTATCGCCCATAAAAGTTACATTACTGGCATTCATTCCCGATCGCAGTTTTTCTTTACCCATATCTATGGACACTCGAACTTGGAAGGATGTCACATTTTGCTCGACAATAGCCTCCGGTGAAATCAGCTGCACATGCCCATGAAAAACTATGTCGGGGTAGGCATCAACAACGATTTCCACCTGCTGTCCCTCTTTGATGTGGGGGATATCTACTTCCGGAACGTTAGCTAGTACTTCTAGGCCCCTAGCCAAGGCAATAATTGAAGTTGAAGTGGCAGAAGCATCACTGGAAGCAGAAATTGCTGGGCTGACATAACCCCCTGCTGTTGCATACTTCTGGGTGACAATGCCGGGGAAAGGAGCGCGAATAATTGTGTCTTCTAACTGCACTTGTTGTTGTTGCAATTGAGCTGCTGCGGCTGCCACAGCAGCTCTTTGTTGGTCAATTTCTTCAGGACGACTACCATTTTGTAACTTTTGCAATGCTGCACGTTCTTGAGCTACTACCGCTACTTGCTTTTGAATATCTTCGTTGCGGTTGCCAATTTTTTCTAGTGCTAGTCGGCGTTGGGCTTCATCTAAACTAGCTTTTGCCTGCCTATTTTGGCTGAGGTACTGGTCTAAGGAGTCTTGGGAGATCGCTCCCTGTCTTGCTAGGCCTAGATAGCGTTTGGCCCTAGCTTCGGTTAAGGCTAGCTGTGCCTGAGCGGAATTTACCTGTGCCCGTGCCTGTTGAATTTCTTGGACTCGATTACCAGCACGAATGATAGCTAATTGAGCTTGGGCTTGGGCCAAACTGGCTTGAGCTTGGGCAATGTCTTCTGTACGACTCCCGGCTAAACTCAGGGCTAACTGTGCCTTGGCTTGGTCTAAACTGGCTTGGTACTGGTGGAGTCGCATCTTAATTTCCGCATTATCCATCCGCGCTATAATTTGCCCCTGCTCCACCTTCTGACCTTGTTCCACATCTAAGTCTGCCAAGATTCCTGGATTTTTCGGGCTGATATTCACGCTTTGGATTGGCTGGACTTTACCACTGGCGCTAATTCGTACAGTGACACTTTTCGCTTCTACGGGGACAGTTAGTTGGGTGATATCTGGCTTACTTGCCTGCTGATTCGCAAGTTTTAAAGTCGTTGTTGTGCCGACAATTAAGAGTCCAGCTGTTGTTAGCCCAATCAGCCAGCGGAATGGATACCTAACCTTTTTGCCGATCAAGGGAATTTCTATGTGAGTATTCATAAGCCGTTCAAAACTTAAAATGGGCAAACTCACAACTGAGTTACCATTTATACTATTTTTATGTGTTGCAGTGTCATCACCTGAATGGATGACTTTTGCTCCGTAGTAATTCTAACAAGATTCAAACTGTAACCTGGGAATCAGTAAACCACAAACTTTGGAAAATGAAGGTAAAAATAAGGGTTTCAGCCTTCGTGAACCAGGAGTATTCACCATTGGTTTAAGAGCACCCACCATAGCTGTTGGCGAAGCGATCTCCTGAAATGCTCACCAATAGGTTGTTTTGTTATCTACCTGTATTTCGCTGAAATGTTTGCGTGGCAAGGCTTATAAAAAACTTTTTGGTTTACAGGGAATTGATATTGATATATTGCCCCTGCTAAATTCACAAGGTCGATTTTACAAGGGTTTCTAGATTTACATCATTTGCGGGAGTAGCTCAAAGATGGGGTGAAAATTTTCCCTAATCCTGTTTGTGGGGGAAAGTTATCTTTCCCTCCAGAGCGGAGATCGTTTAAGCTAGCTGAAAGACTTCTTGATTTGTGGCTTTAGAGGCGGTAGTGTGCCTAAATACCTTCGTTTGATAATTTTTCTCTTTGTCTGTAGTCTGTGGAATCTGCCAAGGGCAGTTCATGCCCAGGCACTGGTACCCCATACGCTGCAACTTGATGCAGCGAAATTGGAGCAACAGGGGCTGGGCTTGGCACAGGAAGCGGCTCAGCTCGCGCAGTTCCAACAGGTTGAGTTAGCACTGCCACGAGCGCGGTTGGCTACTCAATTAGTTCCTAAGAATGATAAAGTGTGGCTGCTATTGGGTGGTTTGTATTTGCAAAATAAAGAGATTGAGCCGGCAATCGCTGCCCTGAATCAAGCTAAATCTCTCAACCCTCACAATCCTGATACCCAGTTTGCTTTGGGTTCAGCTAATTTTCAACAGCAAAATTACCAGGGAGCTATTGCCAATTACCAAGCTGGTCTGAAACTCAAACCTAATGACCCAGAAGGTTTATTTGATCTGGGTAATGTGTACCTAGTCTCAAACCGATTAACGGAGGCAACTGCTGAGTTTAATCAAGCCTTCTCCTACGACCCAAAATTCTGGCCAGCAGTTAACAACATTGGCTTAATTAACTACGAACAGGGTAATGTCCAAGAAGCAATTAAGCATTGGCAAGTAGCAACTGCCCTTGATAAACAAGCTGCCGAACCTTTGTTGGCACTGGCTGTAGCAACATATACCACAGGTGATCACGAACGAGGTCTCACTTTGGGAGAGTCTGCTCTCCGTATTGACCAGCGTTATGCCGACCTCAATTTCCTCAAGGAAAATCTTTGGGGCGATCGCTTGTTGGCTGATACGAAGAAGTTCCTGGAATTACCTGGGATTCAAGCCGCTTTGCAGCAACAGGAAGCTAACTGATTAAACCCTGGAACTCGGTTATCACCCTTGCCTAAATCTCTCTTCATATAGTACATATATACTATATGAAGTAAAAGTAGGCAAATACCTAAGGTTAAGGGCTGTCTGGGGGCAGAAGTGCCATAATTTGGTCAACAAAATGCTGATGGTCAACAATCGGCTTAGAGATGTAGCCATCAGCCCCACTTTGCCTGAGAAAATTCTCGCGATCGCCTTCCATCGCATGAGCAGTGACTAGGATTACTGGTAAGTTGGCTGTTTGAGGGTCAGATTTTAACATTTGTGTAATTTTGATCCCATCCACCGACTTACCTTGGTAAACACTACGGGAGAGAGAAACATCCATCAAAATCAGGTCTGCTTCTCTGGACTGGGCGATTTTCATGACCTCTTCCACATTTTCGGTGTGTTTTACATTCAAACCACCGCGCTTGATTAAAATTTTAGAGAAGACCCGAGCATTAATGAGATCATCTTCGACAATCAGAACAGTTCTCATGAGAATTTAATTTAGAGGGGGATGGAAAAATTCAGACTGTTAATATAGCAGAAATCAGGATTTGAGAGTTGAGGTGTCATAATCCCAAGGGTAGGAGCAAAGCTGGTTTTGGATATTCTACAAGTACCTCGCTCAATGGAGAATTGTTATAACGGTGAGCATTCTAGTTGAAGACTTTAGGTTTATTAAATCTGAAACAGATTGTTTTTTAACTCTTTGATAATTAAAGTATATCCCCGACACCAAGGATAATACTACTACTTCTAATCCGCCAAAAATCAAAATTTTGCGGTGAATTCCATTTCATTAGTTATGCTGTGGTTGCTACAGTGCTAAGTTCCAGAAACTTTTGTGTAGTTAAAATTCAGGGAAAAAACTCATGGCAAAGCAGTTAAACCTACTCTCGAAGGGAGAGGTAATCACAACAGCACTGCACACGGAGATGCAACGGTCTTACCTAGAATATGCCATGAGTGTGATTGTGGGGCGGGCGTTACCAGATGTACGTGATGGTCTAAAGCCAGTACATCGGCGGATTTTGTATGCCATGCATGAACTGGGACTGACACCAGAGAGGCCCTACCGTAAATGCGCTCGTGTAGTCGGGGACGTGTTGGGTAAGTACCATCCCCACGGGGACCAAGCAGTGTACGATGCCCTAGTCAGGCTGGTGCAGGATTTTTCCAGTCGTTATCCTCTACTGGCAGGACATGGTAATTTTGGCAGTGTTGATAATGACCCACCAGCGGCAATGCGCTACACAGAGACGCGTCTAGCGGCTATTGGTCAGGAGGGGATGCTGACAGAAATTGGCGAAGAAACAGTAGAATTTATCGGCAACTTCGATAATTCCCAACAAGAGCCAACAGTACTACCAGCTCAGTTACCATTCTTGTTACTCAATGGCTGTGCAGGAATTGCCGTAGGGATGGCAACAAATATCCCTCCGCACAATTTAGGGGAAATAGTTGATGGGTTAATTGCTCTAATTGACAACCCAAATTTGCCAGATGAGAAGTTCTGGGAACTAATACCAGGTCCAGACTTTCCCACTGGTGGGGAAATTGTTGGGGACGTTGGTATCAGGGAAGCATACAGCACTGGTAAAGGTGGGATCGTGCTGCGGGGAGTGGCGACCATAGAGGATATTCCTGCCACTAAGGGGAGTAAGCGGCGGACAGCAATTATTATCACTGAATTGCCCTATCAAGTTAATAAGGCAGGTTGGATTGAAAAAGTAGCTGAATTGGTAAATCAAGGTCGCCTACAAGGGATTTCCGACCTGAGGGATGAGAGCGATCGGGAGGGAATGCGGGTAGTAATTGAACTCAAACGGGATACCAACCCCCAGGAAATCCTCCAGCATCTTTACCACCAAACTGCCCTTCAAACAACCTTTGGGGCTATTCTCTTAGCGTTAGTTAATGGACAACCTCGCCAGTTGAGCTTGCGGGAACTGTTGCAAGAATTTTTGGTTTTTCGAGAACACACCCTTAACCGCCGCTACAGTTATGAGTTGAGTAAAGCCCAAAACCGGGTCAATATAGTAGCGGGGTTGCTTAAAGCTCTATCTAACTTGGACATGGTAATTGAAATTCTGCGTCAAGCCGCTGATGGTAGCACAGCTAAAATTAACCTGTGCCAGCAATTGGATTTGACAGAGGTGCAGGCAGATGCAATTTTGTCTATGCCACTGCGCCGCCTTACCAGTCTAGAACAGCAGAACTTACAGCAGGAATTCACCCAACTCAACGAGCAAATTACCACATTGCGGAGATTACTTGATGATCGGCGGGAATTACTCAAGGCGCTGAAAAAGGATTTGCGAAATCTCAAACGCAAATACAATGATCCTCGACGTACTAAGCTCATCTCTATCAGCGAAACCCGTCCCAAAGAGGACAAAGGTGCAAACAAACAAGAAGCACCAGCGGAGGACAAATCAGACCAACCAGCAGAAGAGGCAATTCTAGAGTTTACCCAGCGGGGTTATATTCGTCGTACCTCAAGTCATGGGAAAAAGCCAAAAACTGATAACGGGACGCCAGACCATGACTTTGTGATCCAAACGGAGATAACGGACACAGAAAAAGAGTTACTAGTTTTGACCAGCGGGGGTAAGGTCTATCCCATCAAAGTAGGAGATATCCCCCCTACCTCCAGCCGTTCCTCCAAGGGGACACCACTAATTACGATGCTGACTACAACTGCTCAAGGCACTCAAGAAAGTGTTGTTGGGCGCTTTTTGCTCCCAGAAAATCTCGAAGCTGCCCAAATAGTTCTCCTGACAAAACAAGGACGAATTAAGCGCCTGTCTCTCGAGGAATTTACCAACTTGACTCGGAGGGGAATTACAATTTTGAAGCTCAAAGATGATGATGAGTTGTCATTTAACCAGTTCACTACTTCTGGGGAGCAGCTAATTTTGGCCAGTTCTGGTGGAAGACTGCTACGGTTTGGGGTGGATGACGAACATTTGCCTGTAATGACTCGTACTGCTATGGGGTTACAAGCCTTACGCCTACTGAAACATCAGCAAATGGTAGGTTGCGTCACTGTAGGCAAGGATGACCAGTTGCTACTAGTGACTCAGGAAGGCTATGGCAAGCGGATGCTGGCAAATCAGTTAAAACTAGCTAATCGGGGTGACTTAGGTACACAAGCACTAAAATTTACTAGTAGAACTGACAATTTGGTGAGTATGGTACGTACAACCCCAGGAACAGAGGTGGCACTAGTAACTAATAAAGAGCGAGTAGTGCGATTAGGTGTGGAAATGATACCTATTTTAGGTAAAGATGCCAAAGGTGAAAGTATCCTCCAACTTAACAGAGATGAAAAAATTACTACTGTAGCTAAGGTTGAGTTGGCTATGTAGTCCTTCCTCAAATGATGTTGCAAACAAGGGCTATTCGTCCTGCCACGATCAGGCGATGCCCTCGGCTGGTAATACTGTGCTAGAAACGGAACAGGAGGGACTTTTGGTTATTTGACAAAAGTTAATACAGTAGGAGATTTGGTGAAAAATCAAGGTTTTTTCTGTCCTAAAAGCTGAAATCCTGGCACAATTGATACTATCTGGTCAGGCTTACACTACTGAAGAAAATTACGAATACCTCTGGTATGGTCTTGAATCAGATAGACAAATTATTTTTTGTTGACAGAACTTTGCATTTATAAAAATATTTGTTATATTTATTTATATAACCTAACAAACATTAGTAAACCTAGTTTGGAGCGTAACTATGACTAACGCCACGAACGTCGTTACTCCTGTAGTTGAAGATCGCAATGCTTGGCGTTGGGGCTTCACTCCCCAAGCCGAAATCTGGAATGGTCGTCTAGCTATGGTTGGCTTTCTAGCGGCTATTTTGATAGAGCTATTTTCTAAGCAAGGCTTTCTACATTTTTGGGGTATACTTTAATACTAGCTTGTGTTTTAATTGATGGACAAAAATAGCTAGCATTCAACCTTAGGTGAGAAGGTTGAATGCTAGCTAATCATTTCTATATTTTTTATCCTCAAAAACAATCAGCACTGTGGGACTCCTACACTAATGCTTTACATCTAGTGTAGGATGTTTAACTACCGAATATATTCTTTAAGGACGCTATTGCGATTTGGATGCCGCAGTTTTCTGAGAGCTTTGGCCTCAATTTGCCGAATCCGCTCGCGGGTAACATTGAAAATCTGCCCAATTTCCTCAAGGGTTTTCATTCGACCATCATCTAAGCCGTAGCGCAGTCGGAGAACATCCCTTTCTCGCGGGCTGAGGCTGTCAAGAACCTTTTCTAGATCCTCCCGCAGAAGATTTTTAGAAACTTGATCCTCTGGGGTTTCTCCATCTGATTCAATAAAATCACCTAATCGCGAGTCTTCTTCCTTCCCTATAGGGGTTTCAAGAGAAATTGGTAACTGAGCAGACTTGGCGATAAATCGCAGCTTTTCGATAGTCATCTCCATGCGGGTAGCAATTTCTTCCTCTGTAGGTTTGCGCCCCATTTCTTGAGAGAGTAATTTAGTAGTTTTCTTGATCCGGGAAATGGTTTCGTAAAGATGAACTGGTAAGCGAATTGTCCGAGACTGATCAGCTATTGCCCGCGTAATTGCTTGACGAATCCACCATGTGGCGTATGTAGAAAACTTATAACCTTTTTCGTGGTCGAACTTTTCTGCTGCGCGGATTAAACCTAGACTACCTTCCTGAATTAAGTCTTGGAAGGACAAACCACGATTCATGTATTTCTTGGCAATTGACACTACAAGCCGAAGGTTGGATTGTACCATCTTGTCCTTCGCCCTTCGACCAACGTGTAGGCGATAGCGAAAAGCTGGTAATGGTAATTGCACTTCTGCCGCCCATTCACTATCGTAAGGATCACGTTCTAGCCGTTCAGAAAGTCTTTCCCGTACCCTTTCCAATTCGAGCAAATCGGCTATTTTCCGAGCCAGTTCAATTTCTTCGTCTGCTCGCAACAGACGAATTCGACCAATTTCTTGCAGGTAAAGGCGAATGGAGTCTTCAGTGTAGTGCTTTTTCTTGCTCTGAGTACGACGACGCGATTTAGCGGCTTTTCCAGACTTTGCGTCGTCCTCATCAGACTGAGGCTCTAAAAACTCATCAATTTCGCCTTCATCACTTATCAGCAAGTCCTCTTCATCGTCGATTAAGAGTTCTTCTAACTCGATTTCAGGCTGATTTATCATTTCTAGGTCAGGCTGAAAAATGCTTTCGAGTACGTTGTTAGCCTGGTTCATGCCGCGTTCCTCATGCTCCTTGCAGAATCAATTACTCAAGATGTGTTTATTGCTCTTTTAATCGAGCTAATTTATTTTCCGAAAGTAACCGAAGATACTTTCGGTTCCGTTGAGGTATAGCCTTAACTTAGTTGTGTGAATTTTTCACTTTGGGTAAAGGCTATTACCGCACATAACTTCCAACTGTCTAGTCTAAAAAAGACGTATCTCACTCCAGAAATTCACCATTACAGACAACTCAACTAATAGATGTAGCTGCATGGCAAATTTTCCTTGCAAAGACTTTTCCGATTGTAGCCTGTTTCACAAAAATTGCACTCTTTTTGTGTGTCAACTATGAAGTTCTTAACCTAAGTAAAGCCACTTTCATCAAAAAGATATAAAAAACGGTAGTCATACCCTTAAATCTTCTCAAAAACTTTTTGGTTTTGTAGTGGCAATTCCCATTAGATTGAAAGGTGAATGCATCTGCTCTAGGACGATTTGAAGTACACCCAACCACAATAATTACCTGAAAACAACGTATCTGATGTTGACCTAGGTAGTAAGCATGAATGCACTCATCTTTACATCTCCTTCATAAAACAAAAATCGGAATGTGTCATTGCTGTAGATACAGGAAATTTCAGGTACTCAACCTTTTACAGCCAATATCCTCAACTTAGGAGTCGAGGTTACGGCTAGATCACCCCTTTGGCAGATGAATTGAGATTTTGATCAACCTGGTCTTATTCACACATTAGCGCAAGACTTGGTTTTCTACCTTATGAAACTTGACAAACTCTTTTTATTGTATACAAGGATATTTTGATCAGTCCACAAAAGATTTGGGGAGAGAGGAAAGATTCTAAGTAGGGAATAGGGAGAATTTGTATTGAATAAGACGGATATGTGAATTAAAATCCTGTATGTCCGGAAGCCACTCAATCAAAGATTACGCCGGGAACTTAAACATTTACTCCCTTTGGTGGCCATCTGCCTTTGTTGATTACAAGGAGTGGTAGTTATTCTCTAAAACAAATTCCAGAGAGGACCAAGGGGATTCAGCCCTCTCCCCTACTTATCTAAATATCTAGATCCGCAAGGTTGAGTTTAGAACCGTATGTTTCAATGAATTCCCGTCTGGGTGCAACCCGATCGCCCATTAAGATTGTGAAGATGCGATCAGCTTCTGCGGCGTCTTCTATTTCCACCTGCTTCATTTTCCGGGTTTCTGGATTCATGGTCGTTGTCCAAAGTTGCTCTGGCATCATTTCTCCCAACCCTTTGAAGCGTTGGATGGTGTAGTTGGCGTTGCTAGGAAAGGTGGCAATGTGTTGTTGAAGTTCCCGTTCGCTGTAGCAGTACTCATGATTGCGTCCCCGTTCTACTTTATACAGCGGTGGACAGGCAATATAAATGAAGCCCTGTTCAATGAGCGATCGCTGATAACGATAGAAGAAAGTTAACAACAAAGTCCGGATATGCGCCCCATCTACGTCCGCGTCGGTCATGATGACAATCCGGTGGTAGCGGAGTTGGGAGGCATCGAATTCCTCTCCCTTGACCCCTAAACCCAAGGCGGCAATTAGAGATTGGACTTCGTTATTTTTATAAATTTTGGCATCATCGGTTTTTTCGATGTTGAGGATTTTACCCCGCAGTGGGAGGATAGCTTGGGTACGGCGATCCCGTCCTTGTTTAGCACTACCACCTGCTGAATCACCTTCGACGATAAATATCTCTGATTCGCTGGGATCGCGGGAACTACAATCGGCTAATTTACCAGGTAGGGGTGAAGATTCCAGCACTGATTTGCGCCGGACTAACTCCCGGGCATGCCTAGCTGCTTCTGCGGCTTTAAAGGCTTGAATGGCTTTATCTAAAATAGTATCGGCAATACTAGGATGAAATTCTAGGTACTCAGTCAAGACTTCTCCCACCAGGGAGTCCACAATCCCCCGCACCTCTGTATTCCCTAATTTGGTTTTGGTTTGTCCTTCAAATTCCGGGTCAGGAACTTTAACGGAAATCACCGCTGTCAAGCCTTCACGGACATGTTCTCCACTTAGGTTAGGTTCGCTGTCTTTGATTTTGTTACGCTTACGCGCAATGGCATTTAATGTCCGAGTTAAAACTGCTTTCAACCCTTCTAAGTGAGTTCCGCCATCAACGGTGCGGATGTTGTTGGCAAATCCTAACACATTGTCCGTGTAAGCATCTGTACACCACTGCAATGCTACCTCTACTTGGACGTTATTGCGTTCTCCCTGCACGAAGATAATTTCCTCGTGGAGTGGTTGCTTATCCCGGTTCATGTAGGCAATATACTCTTTGATTCCACCCTTGTACTCATATGTTTCAACTTTGGGTGTATCACTTTTCAATACTTCTAAGCGAGAATCGGTGAAGGTAATTTTTACCCCGGCATTTAGATAGGCTAATTCCCGCAAACGACCTGATAGAGTAATATAGTCAAACTCAATCCCAGTGGTAAAGATTTGAATATCTGGCTTGAAGGTAATAGAAGTGCCAGTTCTTGCTTCTTTGTAGGGTTGTACCTGTAAATCCGTGACTGGAGTACCCCGTTCGTAACGTTGGATATGCACGTTTTTCTCTCGCCAAACCGTTACTTCCACAGTTTCTGATAGGGCATTCACCACAGAAATCCCTACACCATGCAATCCACCAGATACTTTGTAGCCACCACCACCAAATTTTCCCCCAGCGTGTAGTACAGTTAACACGGTTTCTAGAGCTGATTTCCCGGTTTTTGGGTGAATACCCGTGGGAATTCCTCGGCCATCATCTGTTACAGTCACGGAACCATCAGGATTGAGATCTACCTCCACATGGGTGCAGTAACCTGCTAAAGCCTCATCCACTGAGTTGTCTACCACCTCATAAACTAAGTGGTGAAGTCCTCGCGGCCCTGTCGTACCGATGTACATCCCTGGTCGTTTACGGACGGCTTCCAGACCTTCCAGAACTTGAATCTGATCGGCACTGTAACTGCTCGTCATGAAAATTCTCCTGATGTTTGGGGTTGAACTCGCCCGAAGGCTGAAAAAGTCAAATCACTCCAAAATTTTAACACAAAAGCCTTACTGCCATCTTTAAGCCAAGTTCACGAGAAGTTTATACAGGGATTCGAATGCTATTAATATGAGTGATGAATTCTGCTTCATACCAGTCCCCCATCCCTAATTACCAATGACCAAACTAATTGTGATTTGTGGAGCAACAGCAACAGGTAAGTCGGGTCTAGCCTTGAATTTGGCGCCGCGCTTGGGGACTAAGATTTTGAGTGCTGATTCCCGTCAAGTTTACCGCGAGTTTGATATTGGTACGGCTAAACCAACTGAAGCTGAACAAAGATTAGTACCCCACTATCTGATAGATATCTGCGCTCCTACAGATACGCTTACAGTAGCAGATTACCAGGAGCAAGCCCAAGCTTTAATTGCTACTGCTGGTTCTATGCCACTTTTACTGGTAGGTGGCACTGGTTTATACATACGTTCTATCGTCCAGGGGATGAGGATTCCGCGAGTAGCCCCTCAGCCAGAACTGCGATCGCATTTGGAATCTTTCGGTCAAACTCAGCTCTACGCTATGTTACTTCAAGTTGATCCCATTGCTGCCCAAAAAATTCATTTTCATGACTCTGTGCGAACTCTCAGAGCATTGGAGGTGTATTATGTTACTGGTAGTCCTATTTCCGCTCAGCAAGGGGAGAATCCACCAGACTACCCGATTCTCCAAATTGGTCTAGATTGCCACACTGAGAGGCTGGGCGATCGCATTAGTCAAAGAACTGAACAGATGATCGCAAATGGTCTAGTTTCCGAGGTGGATTTCCTTTGTCAAAAATATGGCACTGATTTATCTTTGTTAAAGACTTTGGGATATGAAGAAATTAAACAGTATTTAACTGGGGACATTTCCTTAGCCAGAGCCAAAGAATTAATAATTCTGCACACCCGACAATTTGCTAAGCGACAGCGCACATGGTTTCGAGCCAATCAGCAAATTGAATGGTTTGATGCAGATAATCCACATTTATTAGAGCAAGTTTGGCAGCGAATAAGTGAGTTTTAGGGGAGCATGTCACTTTTGAAGGTGCATAATTTGAGTGCCTTGGCAATGAGGTAGTTGAAAGCCCACAAGTAGAGCGTTTTCAGTTGGCAGTATAAATAGTTTTATTGATTATCCAGTACTTTTACAGTTGTTAAAAATACTGAATAGATGTAGTTTGAACTTCTGTACATTATAAATATATACGAATGATAGAGAGTAATTCCCATATTGTGACGGTGACGTCTAAGGATTTTATTGAAAAAGGTTTTTTACCTAAAGAATTAGTACCAGCATTTACAACAGAGATGCTTGCAAATAATTTAGATAAAATTAGCGATATAAATCCAAAGCAAGTATCTAGCAAACTTGTTCCTTATTCATTTCCTAAAAGTAAATATTCTCGCCGTGTTTTAGGTATTCCTAATCCACGTCATCAGAGTATCCTCTGTAATTACTTGTCTCAAAATTGGTCATATATACATCAATTTATTTCACGTTCTCCTTTGTGCAAAAAATTCCCATTGTCCTCCACGAGAAGAGCAGTTTCTTCGTACCCTATTAATTTACCTGCTGAAAGAGCTATGTCATCAGCAACTTATCGTTATCGTCTCTATGCTGATATATCTAGATTTTATTCTACTATTTACACACATAGTATTCCGTGGGCATTACACAGAAAAGAGATAGCAAAAACCAAAAAGACTGATAAATCTTTAATAGGAAACCTAATTGATGAATATGTTCGTAATACACAAGACCAACAGACTTTAGGAATTCCTATTGGACCTGATTCATCATTTGTTATATCAGAAATTATTGCTTCTTGCGTGGATAATATTCTTGTTGATAAATCGGGTTTTGAACTTCAAGGATTTCGTTATGTAGATGATTATTATTTATATTTTAATAACTACTCAGAAGCAGAAAAAACACTTTCTGAAATAACCATAATTCTTCAAGAATTTGAATTAGAAATTAATTCTATAAAAGCTTCAATTATAGAACTTCCTGAACCTATTGAATCAATTTGGGTTTCAGAAATAAGACGTTGTCGTATTAATATTAATAAGAATAGTAATGAAGCAGAACAAAACAGCGATATTTTAACTTATTTCAGTAAAGTATATGAGTATTCAAAATTATTTCCTGATGATACCGTAATTAAATATGCTCTTTCCCGAATTAACAAAACTCATATTTTAGAAAGCACTTGGGGAATTTGCGAGTCATTTATCTTACAATCAATTATAACTGCACCAAATGCAATATCTGTAGCAACTGAAATTCTGTTGAGATATTCAAATAAAGGTTATAGTTTAAATAGAGACAAAATAAGCGAAGCAATTCATTTAATAATATTACAACATAGTGTTCTCAATCATAGTCATGAAACTTCATGGGCATTATGGTTAAGTAAAGCTTTATCTATACCAATCAGAGAAGATGTCGCCCAAAAAATTGCTCAATTAAAAGAAGATTCAATTGTAGCTCTTATTACTTTAGATTTAAGGAATTCTAGTCTTATTCAAGGAGACATAGATGTTAATGACTGGAAAGAGATAGTGACACATGACAATTTATATTCAAAGAATTGGCTTTTATGCTATGAAGGAAATATAAAAGGTTATTTCTCCACATCTGAAACCACTAATTTTATTGATAGTGATAATTTCTTCAGTACTTTAAAACAAAATAATGTTAGTTTTTATGATAGTTCAAAAGAAATTGAAATAGAAAATAATGAAGAACATAATGAAGATGATTCAGATGACGACAGTAATAATCGTTGGTTTGTTTATTAAAGAGTTTTACCCGGATTTCTTATAAGCATTGTGATCGCTGTGACAAAACCTGGTTCTACGGTCTCTTTTTTTGTGAGTAATCCGGGATAAAGGCTACTTTTTCCTCGCGGCACCACCACAAGCAACACGAAACCCAATACTGGTGTCGCCAATGTGGTGGTTGTTGCGATAAGCCGAACGGCAATTCTCAGGATAGCGGTTCCACGCACCACCGCGCAGCGGATGATTATCATTCCCATCTAACCTCGCTCTTCCATCCGTTGGTGCTCCCTTATAGCTATCATGCCATTTATCTTCACACCACTCCCATACATTCCCGTGCATATCATATAATCCAAATCCATTCCCTACTTGAAAACTCCCTACTTCTGTTGTTTCCTTCCTGTATATCCCTTTGGTCCCACCGCTATAAGTATATTTGCTATCATAGTTTGCTAACTCCGTTGTGATTGTCTCCCCGAAATGAAATGGTGTTGTCGTCCCCCCTCGACAAGCGTATTCCCATTCTGCTTCACTGGGTAGGCGATACGGTCTTTGGGTATATTTGGCTAGCCGTTGACAAAACTCGACGGCATCATCCCAACAAACAAGTTCCACAGGTCGATTTGCTCCTTGAAACCTAGATGGGTTTGGCTCTAATTTGCGATTTACTTGGGGTAACTTGGCTGCCGCTTGCCATTGTGCTTGGGTGATAGGATATTTCCCCATGTAGAAGGGTTGCATGGTAACTCTATGTTGCGGTCTTTCATTATCTCTACTTCCCTCTTCTCCCTCTAGTGAACCCATGATAAAATTGCCCCCAGGAATTGCTGTCATTTCTAGGGTAGTGTCATTACCCAAGTCTTCCGTAAAATATCTGCCTAGCCACTGCTCTCGGTGAATCACCTCCCCAACTCTGTTGACTGTTACTACTTCTATTGTTTCTTCTCTTAACTTATTAATTAAGGGGACATTAGGGGTCTTTTTCGGTGTCGGGGCTACTACCTGCTGAGGACTAAGTACTGTCGGTGCTACTAGTTGAGGGGCATGAGGGGTTACTTTTACTAAAGCCTGTAATACCTCTCGTGCTGACTGACACCGCTGTTGATATTCCTTTTGCAACAACTTATCTACAATTGCTCCTAACTCGCTGCTAATTGACTGTTTTAAATGCTGCCGCCACTCTTGCACCCAGATGTAAGCTACTTCTATATATAAACTCCAAGGATGAATCCCTGTTAACAAATGAAAGCATGTTGCTCCCACACTGTATAAATCCGTCGCTGGGTATACTTGTCTATCTTGCATTTGTTCTAATGCTGCATACCCAAATGTCCCTATTTGTGTCCCCGGTTTGACTGTTCCCTGTATTTGCTTTGATGCCCCAAAGTCTATTAAGAACAATTTCCCATCGCTGCCACGACGCATGATATTTTCTGGTTTTATATCTCGGTGGATTACTTGGGCTTGGTGGACTACTTCCAAGATTGGTAGTAAATCTAATAATAGTCCCCGGATTTTCTCCTCTGTAAATGTCCCCTGTTTTTCCAGTTCGGCTAATAAATTCTCCCCTTCAATAAATTCTTGGACTAAATACAGTCGGCTATGATCTTCAAAATACCCCCACAGTCCCGGAATTTGCGGATGTGTCCCTAGTTGTTCTAGCTGTTTTGCTTCTTGCTGAAATAACTCTTTTGCTTTCTCTAATGCACCTGTACCCTGGATTTGGGGGGCAAATTGTTTGATGACACATTTGGTATTTAATCTGTCTATATCCTCAGCTAAATACGTTTTCCCAAACCCTCCCCCACCCAATAATTTTAGGGGACGGTAGCGATGTCTGAGGATGATTAGGGGGACTCCACAGCTAGGACAGTATTGGTTCTGGTCCAGTACAGATGGATTAGAGCACGCTGGATTTAGGCAGCAGAGCATATATAGATTTTAATTATACTGCTTTACATATTAACAGTTTGTGGTAAATGGTACAAGCGTTGGCGTATCCACTTCCTGCGAGCATGGCGATGCAGAAACTACGGCTATGCTAACGCTGAAATGAAATATGAGGATGGACAATAAAAAGGATATTGAAAACGCTAAATATGAGTTGGCATCGGATGCGTCAAACAATTTTGGATTTTAGATTTTGGATTGTCAGAGAGATTAATCGGTTCTCCTACTACCGCTGGTTCTCCTTTTCGGCTCTTCCGTCTCTTTTATGGAACCTAATACTAAAGGCTTGTTGCTTGATAGCTTTAAACCCTTACAAAACAAGGCTTTCATCGTTTTCAATGCATTATTTGATAATAATGTAAGTGGCTCTACCATAAAATTACCGGAAGAACCTCCTTTTCATTATCTCCTCCTGTTCCTACCTAATCCAAAATCCAAAATCTAAAATTGGTAGGGCGTTAAAATGTCTTAGGAATCATGAATAAACGTAATCATCTTGAAACTTATATTTCATATCAAAGTCAGAAGTGTTGAATGTTAAGAAATACTTGATAAAAATAGCTAAAAATGTGTTAAACTTTCAGCTAATTTGTCTACTCAAGTATATTTAATCATGATCGTAAACACATTTCCAAAAATTGTTAAAGACATTTTGAGAGGGCTACCAAAAAACGACTATCCAGTATTGAACACTCGTTTATTCTTTGAGTGTTGGCTATCGTGCGTTAAATTTGAGTACAGGAGTTCCCGGAGATAATTTCATCAACTTTGGACATGATCATGACTATAAGTTTGGTGAAAAAATGATGTCTAATTTGCCAGAGAACGGAGTTGAGGTAATGGATAGAGGGTTTGTAGATCTAAAATTTATAGAAGAATTAGTTCAGGAAAATAAATATTTTGTTTTACGCATAAAAAATAACTGGAAACTAGAATTTGCTGATGAAAATGGATTGATAAAAGTTGGTTCATCTGATGATGCTAAAGCCTATAGGGTAGTAAATTTTTGTGATTTAGAAACGAAAACAGAGTTTCGTTTAGTTACTAACTTACCTGCTGATGGAGAAGCAGCAATTAGTGATGATGAAATCCGGGATATTTACCGTTTACGTTGGGCGGTTTAATTGTTGTGGAAATTTTTAAAGATGCACTTAAAACTTGACAAGTTAATCACTAAAAATATTAATGGTATTACCATACAAATCTATGCTAGCTTAATCGCTTATCTAATTTTACAGCTTTCCTCTATTCCGCAACAATGGGGATATAAATTATTAGATAAAATCCGCTATCTTCAAGCTTGTATGTGTCAGAAAATCAGCTTTGTTCATTGGTTTGAGGAGATGATGTTATGTTGAATATTTTCAGCGTTTTTGGATTTGTGTAACTAATTATGTTAAGTTTTGTATCGACATTCAACATTTCTGTATCAAAGTATTACTTCTGATGTGGTTATTGCTTGTATTGATGCTTTTTTCCCCACAGCAACTAAACCAATAGTTATTGTTACAAATCAAGCATCTATTCATACTAGTAATGCCATTTTTGAAAAACTTGAGGAATGGAAAGAGCGTAATATTACTATTTTTGAATTGCCTACTTATTCTCCTTAATTAAATTTAATTGAGATTGTATGGCGGTTTATTAAATATAAATCGATTCCTATAGATGCTTACAAAGATTGGATAACTTTCGTTATATCTATTGAAAGAATCCTAAAATAATTTGGAGAAAAATTTGTAATTAATTTTGTTTAATTACTTAATGGAGAAGGGGAGACAGTGCTGATGGAGAACAATTTTGGATTACAGGAGGGATTGATATGTTGTCCCCTACACCTTCCTAGCACTGACGATAAAACCAGTGAATGCGGCAAAAAACTTGCAGTTTTAGTGTAGGGAAATCTTAATACTTATCCAGCTATTTTTTCGGCTATCATGCCTTTGTACCAAAAGATATATTTGAGTTCATTCTCTAGATTGATTAAAACCTTTCCTGCTTTTGTAATGGTGTAAGTTGCGGGTGTCTTTACTTCCTCCTGACTAGATTTATTTGGAGCGAGAATCCTTACATGACAAAATAGGCAATATGACAGTGGCGAGGAAGTAAGCTAACTTAAACAATCCAAAATCGAGGTTTTTCAATGAAGGTTTTTAATTTAGCTTTAGCTATCTTACATCCAATTCGTGTTTTCCTGGTAGTTATGATCTGCGCCTTAATTTTTCTCACCAGTGCTTTCCCAGCTTTAGCAATTACTAGTTATCAAAGTGATCCCACCGAAGGAACTACGCAGTTACTAGAAACTCAGCGAAAGACTGATGAAGTCTCTAGATCAGGACCACCTAAATTAAGAGAGGTACAAGAAAAATCTAATAAGGGATTCAACGAGGTGCAGGGAGATGCTGACATTGATAAAATGAAAAGTCCTGAAAATTCACAAAGTTCGACTTCAGTTAGAGATGAAGTAGAAGATTTTCTGGGAAAAGTTACAGGTAACAAGTAATTATTATTGATCTAAGCCGACAGATATTTGTCGGCTGATTAGTATTTAAATTTATGCAGTATTCATTATATTTCCTCCGAGTGATGTCAATTATATTGAGAATTAAGAAACTTAAGCTAGTAAGTGTGCCTTGGAATATAAAACTATGCCTAAAATCAACATTGGTTTGACAGAAGAACAGCGGTTAGGTGTGATTAATCTGTTGAATCAAGATTTAGCAGATTCCTATCTACTGTTAGTAAAAACTAAAAAGTACCATTGGGATGTAGTCGGTCCCCAGTTCCGGACTTTACATGAACTTTGGGAAGAACAATACGAAAAACTGACCCAGAATATTGATAACTTGGCTGAACGAATTCGGGCTTTAGGTGGCTATCCGGTGGGGACGATGGAAGGATTTCTCAAGATTGCTACTCTCAAAGAAGAAACTAGCGAAATCCCCGCAGCTACAGGGATGGTAGCGCGACTGGTGGACAATCACGAGCATATTGTTCGCTACTTACGGCAACACGTGGATCAGTGTAGTGATGATTACCACGATGAAGGAACTGCAGATTTTCTTACTAATCTGATGGAAGAACACGAGGAGATGGCTTGGATCCTGCGCTCTTTTATTGAAGGACGGGGACTAGAACCGGATGGTAAACAGCCAAAGGTAGAAACTCAGACTCCCGTGGGTGTGTAATCGAGAATTAAAGACATAAGGAGTATGCAAGTGCCAGGAGAATATAAAGCCGAAAAGATGATTTCAACTGCGCTGAGAGAACAGAAACAAGTTGATGATGCGATTCGGCAGTTGTTAGCCAGAGGTGTACCAAGAGACCATATCTCTGTTTTAGGGAGAAATTTCCAATCTGAGACGAGAATTACAGGCTTTATTACAAAGCGTGATGTGATTTGGGGAGGTTTGAGAACAGGAGCAATTTTTGGTTCCTTGTTTGGTTCTTTCCTCAGTTTGCTCACAGGTGTAGGTGTGCTGTTTATCCCCTTTGTCGGTCCAGTGGTAGCTGCTGGTCCCATTGGTGCGTTACTACTGGGAGCTGCCAGTGGGGCGATCGCTGGTGGGGCTGGTGCAGGTCTAGTATCATTCTTAACTACTCTAGGGATGCCGGATGATCAAGCAGCTGTATACCAAACCCGACTCCAAGCTGGTGAGTTCTTCTTGATGGCAGAAATTCCGAGCGATCGCGCTGATGAAATTCAACAGCTGCTGGAAAATGCAGGTGGTGAAGAAATTCACATCATCGATCAGGCCTTAACTCATCCATGTCATGGAGGACCTTGCAATACTCCAGAGGATCTATCTCCTGAGGTTCGTGCTCATCTCTCCCTAGAGGCTCAACGGACATTTATTGAGCAATATAATGCAGTACTTGAGAAGACAAGTGATGAGTTCACAGCAGAACAGTCTGCGTGGGAGGGGATTCACCGCAGATTTGATGAAGATGAGAATGGTGTTTGGTCAAAAGCTAAGGTGAGTGTTTAAGCATTTCCCCTGCCCAATCTCTTGGGCAGGGGTCATCCCTAAGCCAATCTAGGTGGTACGGCTACTCAACAAGTTCCAGAGGAAGATAGCAATAACAGCACCAATTACAGCAACAATTATGCCGGAAATACTGAGAGTAGCTGCAGTTAATTGAAATCTTCCGGTTTCTAAGAGAGTAACTAAAGTTCCCCCCACTAAAGCACCGATTATGCCTAAAATCATAGTGGTCAGCATTCCTCCACCTTGATAACCAGGGTAAATGGCTTTAGCGATCGCCCCAGCGATCAGGCCGAGAATGATCCAAGCAATAATATTCATGATTTTATTCACCAATAATCTCCTCACTAGATTATTGATTTCGCCGAAATTATCCTTCTACCATAAGGAATCTATCATAGGTTTAAGGGCTAAAATTGTTTGGTATTTGTTGTGGTTGTGAGACACTAAGATTTTCAGTTCCCTGTTGCCTACTTGACAATTCAAGGGTGTACTTCAATTAATTTGTCGTGCTTGTAGACACCACTGTTTGACTAACTCTATTGCTGGGCACAAATCTCGCCGCTGCATTGTTGCCACTTGCAGGCGCATGATTTGTTGATACAATCGATGGGTGGGAGTTTCCGCTAACTGGGCTACAGAAATAACTCCAGCATGCAGCAATAGACCACAATATTGGGTTCCGACACTAGGAATACGGGCCAAATCTGCCAAGGCTACCCATTTATTGACATGTTGAAGATTAACCTGTAATTTAATAGACAAAGCTAGTTTTGCCTCTGAAGTTTTTCCCTGCTGAAATAATAATTGTGTAGTACTAATGCCGCAATTTTGGAGTTGCACCTGTACTTCTTGGCTTAAACCAGGTAGTTGCTCAATGGGCCAGTCACAATATCGTTTAACAGACATCTGCAAAAAAGAGGTATGGGTTCTTCAGTTACTGTAGCCCGTCGTTTCGAGAAATTCAAAATTACAAAATTTAATCACCAAATTATCAGCGCCGAGGAAGCCCCTAGATTCATCTATGGGGGTAAGGCGCTGGCGAATTTATTCGCCGTGGTTCCATCATAAAAAACCTCGATAATAGGGAAACACCACAGTAACCTTAGTTGCCGTGGTATTTCACCAAACTCCCTTTCGGGGTAATGTGAGCTTTGACAATGTTATGGGTCGGTACTATCCAGACGACACTTCCTTAACCCCTTTAAAGATGTTTAATCGTCCGGTTCTAGAGCAGGGGACT
>Ga0116227_10003909_pt1 | contig 32721 bp, 20 predicted proteins | sample S1TSphgellanicum_FD_89693 | JGI IMG/M metagenome (GOLD analysis project Ga0116227, IMG submission 89693) | Host-associated microbial communities from peat moss isolated from Minnesota, USA - S1T2_Fb - Sphagnum magellanicum MG | ecosystem: Host-associated > Plants > Peat moss > Unclassified... | reverse complement strand
TTGACCAAAAATTGTGTATTTAATGTAGGCTACAATGATGTATTTTGAATTGTGTTATTGTTTATAAGTGTTATCACAAGCATTGTGCCAAGGAAAACACCATCATTCTTCGGACCTCACATGGTGGCCATGAGATTTGAAAATTTTCTGATTATATTGAAGATAAAGGGATCAACTAAGTGAGGAATGCATTTTCCAAACCTAATTATATTACTATTTTCCAAAAATCTGATAGACATCTATATCTAATCATGAAAAATATCATTCTTACATTGGATTCTTTGTGTTATATTCTTCAATAACATTCACTTGATACTAGTATGTTTTATTGGAAATTTTTGTGCCATTGGAAAATGAAAGTCAATTTTTTAAAATATTTCCAAATAGATGTTTCTAGGTGAAATTATAGGCAATACTATCCACCCAAAGGATAATTATTCATGCACTTTGTGAGGTTCTATTGTAACCAAAAGAAAGGCTCATAATAACTAATGACTAGTTGTTAACAAGGGAAAACATTCTTAGAACAAAATTCAAAAGAGAAGTTGTTATTTAAATCAAGATATTTTTGCAATGCCTAGATCAATGTAATGGCATATTGTCATTTGAAGGATTCATTTTAGATCAAAAACTTGAAATGTAACAAATAAATTCTAAGCCGACACATCATCAAACAATTCAACATGATAAGCCTTGAAACACTCCATGAAAAATCAACAAGTTCAATGCACCTCCAACACAACCACTAATGACCACCAATAAAAAATATCTACCATTTAATTGAGCTTGCTTTGATTTCACCTCAAATAGTTTAACAACCACAACAAGTCTTCAACTAAAGGCCTTCCTTTCATTGTGCTTTTCTTGTTCCCATTCAAATTTTGCAACTAATTCAAGGATTGAAACAAATAGCTCCTCCACTGCTTTATCAATAGGCTAGAGTAACAAGTTCAATTCCTTAATTCAATTTGCCAAATTTTTTTCATTACCTTGGATCTTCAAGTGATTTTCTAATCTTTTATCCTTACTACCCTCAATGGTTTGAATAGCTAATTGGTTTTTGAGGTTTTTGAGTTTGATGTGTTGTCAATCCAAATTCATTTGCATTTTAAGTTGTCAAATCTTCTAAGGTTGACATTTTTTATCACTAAAATGAGCAATCCACGTTACTCATAAATGATGATGACAAAATTGAAAAGATTCAAAAAATGGTGGAGAGGAGAAGTTGACCTTGATGTTTTGGCCTCAACTTGTCCATTCATCAATTTCACTATTACCAACATAGTCTCACCCTTGATAATGCTAGGAATGGGGATGATTGGGGTAGCCATATGAACTTATTTCACTATCAATTATCCCAATGACTAACCCTTAATAAAATTGAAACCTACAACACTTATCCCTAAAGGGGGTAATTTTGTACAAGTTATTACACCTTTGGATAAGCTTTTCATGAGTAAAGTTTAAAATTTTGATGGAAAGAACCTCACTCTTCCACTTGGAAATAAATGGGATGGGAAAATTGGTAAATGTTACTTATCTTGGAGCTAGTGAATGTTTAAGTATTTGGCTAGAAACTTATACATGTGTAATAAAATGGGTAACACAATGAATCCCATTTCTAGACAAAACCCCCTTAAGGAAATCTTGGAATAAAATTATCATATTTTCTTTTGTGTTCTTCAAGTTCTATGGTTGGGTTTAGATTTGCTAAAGTGCAAACTTGCATTGGCAAAATTCATTCAGTTGGATTGCAAGCTTAAATGCTTTAAGAGTGTTGTTCCATACAATTTTGGAGCTATTAGTTTACACACTCCCCTTCTCCATGCAAGCTTGAACAATTATTCATTCAACAATGTTGGCAATAGGATTTGAATAGAATGTTGATGTTAAATGTTCACTAAAAATAAAACTGAAGGCAACAAAGTACAAATGCATTTGGCTTCCAACAATGAGCTTGTTGCAATAAAATTGATGGTAAATCCCCACCATACAATAAAAAAAAATTCAAGTTTGAAATTCAGATTGTTGGGCTCAAGAAGAAATGTGAACAACCCAAAAATTGAGAACACATAAACACAAATATGATTAAAAAAACAACAAAAAAGTTAGTCACCACCCCTCTACTTTTGAAAGTCAACTACAATTTCACAATCAATTTAAAGTTTGTTTACAAAATTCTTGCACTTGTCATTCAACCTTGGAATTCTTTATTCCTTGTTTGATTTTTTTATTGTTCATTCTTCACATGCCATTGAGCCTTGAAAAATATTAGTTTTTTGTTTGGTTTTAATTGTTGATTTTTCATTTGTCATTCAATTCTTCTTGTTTGAGTTTTGTTCCTAAAACTTTAGGTGTCGTCTTTTGGGTTGGATGTCAACATCTTAATAGGTTACTTTTACCAAGTCATTTTAAACTTTAGATATTAATGTTTTATGCACTTAATTTTTTAAAATTATAAAATACTTGAGTTAAGATTAGTTAAGTAATTTATTACATGTGATGTTCGCCTCAATTAGATAGAGGTAAAACCGCCATGGATTGATGACCTTGTGCATACATTTGTTTAATAATAAGGCCCACATAACACTAGGAGTCAGGACCAAAAAACTTGGGGCCAACTTTGAGCACTTTTGGGTTGCAAATTGGTCTCAAGTTACTAATAAATGCTAGAACATTGGCCCCAACGTTGCAAATTGGCCTCCCAAATTTGATGGTATCCTTTTATTGGCCTCGGGCCAATTCAAGGCCATAAAGTTCAGCATTTATTAGTACTTGGGGCAGATTGAAAAGTTTTTTTTTTCTATTTCAGCCTTGACTCCTAGTGCAAAGCCCTTGGGGCTGATTTCAACTTTTCCACCAATAAGAATGCTGGATTTGGGTTGAACATTGGCCCTTACTCCTAGTGTAAAGTGGGCTCTAAGAAACAAGGTCACATTTGCATCTGGGACGTTCACCCCTTGCAAATAGGCCAAAGCTTGAGTGAATTATAAAATTTGTAACAACTTGTGTGATCCTAAAATTGGGTGTAGAGCTCATTGTAAATCTATGTTTTTTCACATCCCTATTCTTTCATCGATCTGTTGTTAAATTCTAACAATTTGGCCTTGAATTAATTTTTGTTTCTTATTATGTTCATCCAAAGCATTATCGGATAAACAGTGCTGTCAGGTTGAAGAAACCTCTAATCAAAACACTCTAATTTAGCCTAGTCTCACCAAGCTTCCACTGCATTTTCTTCTCTGCATCACATGTTTCCTTAGTGCCATTCCCTCTTGGTTGATCATGGCTGCTCCTGTCAAAAAATTTGCACATGAGTGCTGTCCTTGCAAGTTCCAAATACCAACAAGCGGAAAACAGAAAAGCTCAAATGAAACTTGATTCCCTTTCCAAAGACAATTACCAAGTATAACCCTATTTTTGTTGCATCTTGCAAAAAGAGATTGGAAACCGTCGACAGCATAAAAGCTTTTCAACAGGCGACGGAAAAAAAAAGGAAGAAAATGATTAGAAAGGAGCACAAGGATGCATCCCATGATCTGGGAAACTGCAAACATCCAAGAAGAACAAACAGTAGAGGAGGAAACAAATCATGAAAGTGTGCCCAAGTGCAGACAGCTGTAGAAAGAATCTCAGAATCTTGTAAGAACAACAGGGCAGGGAGAGAAAGCACCAGGATCACCTGGACGTGACGCGGTTGTGAGAAGTGGGATAGGTTCACTACTGAACGAAGTAACAGCCGCAAGCAAGCAACGGAAAACATGGCCACCACGCGGACACACCAGATGTCGATGCGAGTGGCGGTGGGACAAGCGATTGCGCTGGTTTTGTTGTTGTATTTGGGCAGGCCGCTGTACTGGCGACAGTCAACCAACGTGCAAGAAGTGCAATAAGAGACAAAGCCAGCAACCAAAGTTGGTTTTTCTCCTTCGTTTCCGTTCCGTCTTCTTCTCAATTAATTTGGAGAATGTAACGATCCTGCATTTTGTTGTGTAACACTATCTTGCTTACTGTGAGAAGATCTTTAACGTGGATCAGATCACTCGGTGGCATGCAGAAGCTTCTGGAGGACATTGTACTTTTGCTGTTTTTTTGTTCTGAACATGTGCAGATTTCTCACTAACTTTTTGTTACAGTTTCACAATGGTTTGTACAGATTTGTTGCAGGTAACTGAAGCAGCTGGAGGATCAAAGAGCCAATTGGAAGCAAGCAAGCAAGAATCACAAATACTGTCATCCTCCCAGTGGACAAGTCAAAACCAAATAGCTAAACTCTGAAAGAACTTGATTCATCTACTGCAACTAAGAAGAAAACTCACACAGCAAGAAAGACAAGCAAGAAGTTCAAGTATCATCATCTAATGGTAAAAAAGCAAAGGAGAATGCTGCAAATGAGTTTGACAATGGCCAAATTGACCACCTGAAATGTGGCACAGATGATGGTTGGCACCAACAGACCATTGTATGCTTAGAAAGAGCAAGTCAATTCAGCACCAGGTCAATTGAAGCTTTGTGCATCCAAAGATCCTCAGGTGTACAGAGGGCTTGAGGTATTTTCCAGTGAGAGGTGAATGAGCTTGAACTCTCTACAGCAGTTATGGTGCTCTGCAGAACCTTTCATTCTAGTGCTGGAAAAATAACATACACAGTTTATGTTCCTCGACCATACTATGACCTTGTGTGTTTAGAATGAGGTTCTCTTGACAGTTCGAGATGGGTCTTTCATGGAATCACATGATTAGACTACAGGCAGTCTGAGAATTGTTTTCAGGGTCCTGTGAAGGGTTTTCAGAGTGTTGGCTCAGGTTCAGATGTTAGTGATGTTTCTGCAAGAAAACAAACAGGGCATATTCTGGAACCAAAAACACAGTGGAAATGATATACAGTGAAAATTTCATTGCAGAAAATAAATATCTAAAGCTCTTCCCTAAGTTGTAGCAAATCTCATCATTGATTGTCAGAGATTTACCCATGCAGAGAGCAGCATGGACTGTTACAACCTTATGACCCCTGAAACCCAGGGAACAATGACAGGGGCAGTAGGATGTTGATTTCTATATTCCTCATCATATCGCCCCTTGAAGTTAAGCTTCGGCTCATCTGCCTGCCATCATCAACCACACAAGCATTTAGGAAAGTGCATTTGGTTCCCCAAGGATGCATCAAGTAGAGCAGCGCAAGACATATTCAGTACAATCTAACACACTGAACTTGAAACTTGAGCTCTGCAAATTGCTTGAGAAGATGGGTCAAGGATTATTGAAAGTTGAAACACAGCAAAACTCAATCTCATGATCATGGCTACAACAAACAGCAAGCAACACGATAGTAAGCTCACAGCTGCTGCTCATTCTTCTTGGGTGAAGTACCTATGCTTAAACTCGCAGGCAGGGTTTACAAAAAGGAAAAAACGAGAAGACCAGAGATAACGTTTAGTTTAACAGGACCTTTCAATTGAATGCATGACAATCCTGAATAGCAAAACTGACCTGTTTCAACCAACACTCTTGGTGCTTGTGCTCGTAGATGTCAGGAGAATAACAGCCATCTTCAGAAGGGCAGTACACCCACACATTGCACTTTTTGCCCACTCCTTCAGCACTATGTGCATGGTCCAGACATGCCTGACAGCAGTCTGCAGCACTCTCAACATGATATGTCAGACCCCAGCGCACTGCTGCCCCATCATAGTCAGTATGAGCCTCCGCACGACATTCTTCTGGCAGGGGTCTCCCTGGAATTATTCCATCTTCTGCACTCATGCACATGAACAAAGGCAGTAGACCAGTGATTTAAATGCCTCAAGTTTCTCATCCACATTGAGAATCTACTTAATGGAGGATTTTAAAGCAGTGAAGAAATCTAGGAGATCAGGGTTTACATGTCAAGATCACATGCTTGTGGAGTTGTGCTTCATATTCAAAAGCAGCTGGTCTATGTTGTAATGACATGACTCCACACAAATTTCAACCCCTCACCAATGCATGCACAGAATCGTTCCCAATGGACACATGGAATGATATCAAATGGTATAAAACCTTGACCAGACTGATGATGTGATCTGTATCCAGTGACTCTTAATCTCCAATGAACTGCAACCAGGCAGATGGAAACTCAAACTTGTAGGCAGTGGACAATCTAAAACCCTACACTGTCAATCAAATGTGCAGTGTTAGACATTACCCTAACAGCCTGCAGGGTTTTCCAGTCTCAAACAGAAACACTGTCTTTGAGGTTAGCAGCATATAAAATGATGGGAGGACAGATGGTCTGATCCAAATTATTGTAGGGCAGTATCATGGTTACCTATCTCAGCTCCACTTGGAAGCAGACCAGTCCCTTCCTCTTCAACTAACAGACTCGAAGCTTCAACAATTGCCAATTCCTCAGCAGATGGTACATCTTCTGCTGATGCAAACCCAATTCAGGGGATGAGCAAATTTCTCAACTAGTGCCACATTACATTAAAGAAACCCAGCAAAAGGTGGTGTGCTTGCCAATCACAGACACACTGTGCATTTGATTTAAAGAAACAAAGAAATTGATTTGTTATGTGCATTAACCTGAAGTTGCACAAACAAAAAATGTATAATGATCTTTCTGCACCTTTTTCTTGACCTGACTCTTGTGCAGTTGCCAGTGCAGCTTCTTCTCTTTTTTTGATCAATTTAAGCCTTTGTCTCCTCCATTTGTCTAATCCTGCAAACACTTGGAAACTCAGTCTTCAGGACTCAATAGGTTTTATGATCTAATAATGATAAGAGATCAGGCATATTATTGCAGATCAACCCAATTGATATGGAGTGTTTGAACTTAGAAACGTAGTGTCTTGGGATGTCTAGATTTGTGCCTCAGACCTTGCTGATTGTTTGGGTTGTAAAGCTTTGCTTTCAAACGAGAGGCTAGCTCTGCTGCTGCTGCATTCTGATGAGCTGCATTCAATGTGCGACTGTCCTCTGCCACCCTTCCTGATTCTTGTTGGAGCTCCTTTACCTTTTCCCATCCAGCCAAGCAAACTGGTTAGCTCTCCTGAGTTTAAAGGAGAGATGCAAAACATGAGCAAAAAAAATTAAAAATGCAACACACACAACAAACCAAATCTTCAAAAAGGATGCAAATGCTCACTAATTTGATCAGCTTGAGAGGCTGAGCAGCCTGCCGTGCCTTATTCGCCTCCTTCATGCGATTCATTTGTGCTTGAGTGTATTTCATTACTGTTGGCTGCAAAGTACCTGCAATCCCCCATCTTCCATGAAATTGCAATCTCTCCCATGCCTGAATTATTCAACTGCCCCTTGCATCACTCAAACTCATAAACTCCACTGAAGGAGAGAAGTCACAGCCATTATCAAAGCATAGTTTGGATTGTCATGCCTTTGACACCACAAAGGATGACCTCTGAAATTCAACTAAACCACTCAAGAAAGCTCCAATTTGCTGTTGTCAATCCCAGTGTGGTGCAATCTTCCTGTCAGTTTTTCAGATCTTTGGTATGTGGGCACAGTTTTAGGGTTTGTTCACAGATCCTTCGGTTGGTCTCCTGGAAATAACGTGCAAGTTCCCCTCTAGGGCGGCGATCTTCTCCATGGAAAGATCATCATGAAACCGATCTTCTGCCACCATGGAGGAGGAAGAGAGAATCAAATGGATTGCATATCACCAAGGGGAAACTATTAGGGTTCTGAGACTGTAAGCCCCCAAAGACAAGAGGATGGAGAAAAAAAAGGGAGGGGAAAGAACACAAACCGTTACGGCGGATGAGGACGATGGAGGAATGGGAAGAAGGGGTAAGATACAGTGGGAGTAGCAAGGAATGCAGCATGTACAGCACCACTAAGACGTTACTCCCACACACAACGGCCGTCGCTCGCTTGCAGGAGCAACGTACACGAAAGCCAGCTTCATGCGAGTAATGATGCGAGTGACCCATTTATTCTAAAAAAATCTCAGCGCAAGAAAAAACTCTTTTAACCGAGACAAAACTCCTATCACCATCTTTCTTCTGCTTTATATCCTTGTCTCCTCCCCTACCAAGTTCTCTTCCTTCTCCAATTCCCTATCACCCCTCCCACATTGCCAGCACCGAAAAATACTCCTCTTCCTCATACTGGAGGTGCAGTTTCCAGCCACAGCTAGCTCATCACTACTACTACCACCACCGGAAGAAAAAAAAAAACCACTACACGAGAAGAAGAAGAAGAACACTACCACCAACAAAAAAACCCAATCCACCGTTTTCTGAGATCCACAAAACAAACTTCGAAGAAAAAACAAACAAACAGAACAAACACAGTGCTTCTGCTGCTGCTGCTGCTACACAAGAGAAAGGGAGGGGGGGGAAAAAAGCACCCCCAAGAAAAAACAGAGCTCGTTTTAGAAAGAAAAAATTAAATTATTGCAGCTGAATGGAACCATAAGACGATCGGTGTGAGGGAAAGATGCGGCGCAACAGCAACAGGATCCACCTACACTTGATCGATTGCTACGAACAGAATTGATTGACGAGAAGATGCGGAAGATACACGATACGACCTAGAATTGCGACAAGAGCAAACTATGTACAGAGGTCCTTTCTCTCCTTTCTCTGTTTCAATCATTCGCTCCCCACCTTTTTTAGCTGGTGCCAATTTTGGTCCCTTTGCGGTGGGGCCAAATTTGGTGCTTACCTACTCTTGGAGCGTCATCCCAACAACCTCATATTATTATTATTAATTATTTATTATTATTGTGCTTGTTGACTACCATAGTAGGTACCTCTTGGCGGCTTGTTTCCGCACAAAATTATATTATCTTTAGAAATGCTGAATTTTTATTTTTATTTTTATTTTTCTGGAAGAAAAAAATTTTGTGATGGAAAATTGATTAAAATCTTTAGTGGAGGTAGGCCTGAGGGCTCAAAACACAATTTGAAATTTCAGAGTGCCATGTGGCATCATTTCAAACACTTTCAAAGTAAAGATTTTTTTTTTTCTTGTTGCCTTTCTTTCACAGCACTTGAATTATTCTGTCATTATTATATGAAAAATCCTCAATTACATCCGGCAATAAAAATATTAATACCTTTCATAATATTGGGTGCTAGGCCTACCTCCACTCCAGGTCCCAAAAGGGATCAACTAGTTTTGAAGTATGTATTCCTATTTTTTTCTAAATGGAATCTTCAAAATTAATTAATTACTTGGTAAACATGTGTTGAAGCTGCCCTTGTATTCCAATAGTGTAATTGAGTTTTGAGCATTTTTGCCTTCATCCCAGCTGTATGTATGTAGGTCATTTTAGGAAAATCAAAATTTCAAATTATATATATTTTGAAATGCTGAATTTTTACTATTTCTTTTTCTCAAAGAACTTTTTTTTTTGGTGATGGAAAATTGAAGATTTTTTTTTTTCGAAATGGAATCTTCAAAATTAATTAATTAGTTATTCAACATACATGTGCTGAAGCTGCCCCTGTATTACAATAGTGTGATTTATGTTTTGGACATTTTTTTTCCCTCATCCCAGCTGTAAGTTCAATTTTAGGAATTTAAAAATAATAATAATAATTGTTGCCCTATCCTATGTTAGGTACTACTGTAATACCTTTACCATTCCAGAAATAATTAAATTATTTTCAATAATACTGATTTTTTTTCCAAAATTAGGTGTTCACAATGTCGGAAGTTCTACAAAAATTATATTGTTGGTTATTCTACAATGGTACATAAATAAGTAAGTAAATAAATAAATATTTATTTATTTACTTATTTATTTCCAAGTCTAAATAGCCAGTCTTTGAAAATACCCAGAATTTTTAGGAGATTCTTATTGTTGTTGTAGGAGTGAAAAAACAAGAAATAAATAAATATTTGGCAAGAAAACGAAGGAATGGTTAAGGTTCTACCTACCATACCGTATGTAATTAAGTTTTGAGCTTTTTGCCCTAACCCCAGCAGTAGTTTAGTTTGAGGGAAATAAATATTTTTAAAATTTTAATTGTTGCCCTAGCCTATGTAATTATTTATGTGTTGGGTAATGGCCATTGGGTGGACCCTGTAGAGTGACAAGTGAGTGGCCTAGTTCTGACCAAATGACCTCATTCTGGTCATCATCTGCCTAATTGGCTCTCGTCTCAAGGTCCCTTATTTTTGTAGAGCACCCATCCTAATGTTTTACCTACACTTAAATTACGCATGTTCTTTATAGGTGTAAGATCCCTCCGCCACCCACTCTTAAGGAGTAGGCACCTCAAGGTCCCTTATTTTTGTAAAGTACCCATCCCAGTGTTTTACCCTACACTTAAATTATGCATGTACTTTATAGGTGTAAGATCCCCTCTCCCCACCCACTCTTTAAGGAGTAGGCACCTCAAGGTCCATTACTTTTGTAAAGTACCCATCCCTACACTTAAATATATGTATATGTAAAAGATGTTTGTTGTAGCGAGAACATGATTTAAGCATGATTCATTAATAATCTATTTTGTTATTCCAGTGACGAGTAATCAGAACTGGTATATGAGGGATTTTTTGGAATCCTCTTTATGCTTGTCCATGGATCATTCCAAAGGCAATTTCAGAAATAATATCTCATTTTCAAACTTAATTACTTTGTTTTTTAAAATAATTATTTCTTTTTTAAAAAAATTAATAATTATCTCTCACCTTTTATAATAACTATCTCCATTTTATAATTACCTCACTCTTTTTCCCTATCCATCAACATGGATATGAAAAAATAAATTAACATCTCCATGAAATGTATACTGATATAAAATTAAATTTGACATTGACAAAAATAATGAATTATTGAATATTATACGAAAACATAAGAAATAATAGTGGATCATCTCACTCATAGTGCACAGCAGTGTGGAGCTCAAATTGGTAGGAGAGAACCAAATATAACAAGTATTTGACTTTGGCTTAATTACTGGGTTTAAATTTTCAATCTTTTTATGCATTCCATTTAATTCCTTTTCACAGGGGGATTTACTTTACTTTTCTTTGATCAATTCACCCAGCCATGCTTCTCTCTTGTAAACAAGATGGCCCATTTGTTGATTTTGTTTGTGAATTTGTGTCCATTGATGTGAGAGTGTTCTTTTTTTTCAAAATTTTAATGTTAGGTCATGTGCAAGCATCTGAAGAGAGATTTAGCATTGAATGGCAACATGTTTATAAAGCTTGCTCAAAATGTTCAAAGCTGGTCAGACAAATGCTTCCACCTTTAAAATCCAAGTGAAAATGTGATGTAATTTTTCATTAATTAAAAAGAAATTGGAGATTTTTTTCTTGAAAAAGAGAATACGTAAAATTATAATCCATTTTCATTTTTCTTCACTTGTGCAAAATTCTGCACAAAAAAATGCTGATTGGGTGCTGTATGAATTTTGAACTAGTGGTATTTATCAACGGGTCTCTTAAATTTACTAAGATTGTGCCCATAGTGTCTACATGGTAATAGTTAACTTCCCATTGATGATTCCCACTGTTCTTAAGAAAGTCAGGAAGTGGAGTTGAACTTTGTCCCATCCATCTCCCCAAAATGGTTTTTGAACTTGTTCAAGGTTGATGTTTCCAAAGGTCATTTCAAAAGTTTTGTGTGTGTGTTTGGAATGGGCTTCCTTTGATGGAAGCAAAGCTTCAATGAGGACAAGAGAATGCTCAATGGAGCCTAACTTCTTTAATTTTCAATGATCCTCAAGAATGAGCAACAGATAACAACAAAGTTTGATAGTACTCATCATAGTTAGAATTGGAATAAAAGGAAAGGAACCATGAAATGAAGAAAAGAAGTGCACTAAACTTCGTGGAAGAGGATGAACAAAAACATGAATGTCTATGGAAAGCCAAAGTATAGACCTACCACCCCTAGTCCAGGGGCAGCTTCAGCAAATCAGCACCAGGGTTTTTCTTTTCTTTTCTTTTTTTCAATTTTGTTGGTCTTGCCTTGGTAGGCAAGGACATTGTGTTCAGATTCATTATAGGGTATAGTAGCTTAAGGGATTTTGGCTCCTAGATAATAGGTCTATTTTTATATGAGGATTTCTGAAAGATGATATTTTGGCTTGTGTTGAAACTTGAGATTAGTTGTTATAGAGTTATAATATCTTGAAGAATTTTGTTTTCTTTTAGAGCATTTTTGGAAGATTATGTTTTTGTATGGAGAAATATTTGAGTTTTCATAATTCTTCTTTTGCCTTAGGATACTTTTTAATGTAAATGGCAAGCCCACACTGTGATGCACCCCTTCTTAGTTCCGCGGACTGGTGATCATCCTTGAGAAGAGGTCAGGCAAGAAAGTACAAATTTTTCACAATCCTAGAATTGTGCATTGATCTGTTGACCTCTATGAACTCACCTCTATGAACTCAGCGTCTAGACGCAGTGACTTCTGACTCTTGTCCCTCAAAATATGAGGACTTTTGCAAAAAGTTCCCCAAAAAATACTTGTTTGAAGTTTGTATAATTTGCACATAGTTTTTTTTTTCTCACCACAGTGCAAAAATTCGGCCAAAAAAAAGCCACTGATCAACACACATTTGTCTGCATTTTGAAGATTCCATTTTTTTAAAAAACCCTTCATTTTCCTTGGCAAGTTTTTTTTTAAAACCTCAGCATTTCTAAAATAATATAATTTTTGCCAAAGGTGCTATGTTGTGTCCCATTTAGGATCTTGTTCCAAAATGCGAGTTTAATGAACATTTTGCCTTATGGTTAAATCCAGCGCACAAATCCACCAATACTTTGAAATGTTATGTAATATAAATCATCCATCCATTATTTTACTATTGTAACACCAAAATATGGTTAGGGTTGTTGTTGTCACCATATAGTGTAATTCTTATTTTCTATTTTGTGGTGCAATTTATATTGCAACCAATAGGGACCTTTTGGATGTGCACTTTGTTGGCAAAAATTCATGATTGGCAATTGACAATTACTTTAACATGCAAGATTGCGAAGGAAACATAGTTTTGTAGTGTCTCAAGCATGTACAAGTGTAGAGTTATGCACAATGACCTTTTGTTGAATGTAATGAAACATGTTTATGAATTTTTTCATAGGTCTGATCGTGATGAGGGCTTGGGGCAATTTGTCAATTTTTGGTGAAAATGTGTGTTATGCTGGAGTGATTTGTGAAAAAAAGGATTGTAACGACTAAGTGGTATGTATCTTTTGAGTTGAATCCTTTGTGAGGGGAGCTTTTGTCATCAAGAGAGTCTTGAATTTTGAACACAAGACTTTCAACTCCTTTTTTGTCATACTATCTTGTCATCAAATCATCTTCGCATAGTGACATTCTTCATGGGTGTGGATGTTTCCCAATGATAATAGACTTGTCTTCAACCCTCAACTTTTATCATGATTATAACTTATTTATATTCTTTGTTTCCATTTTGAATGTGTCTATTCCATGTAGTGTCCACCTTTGAAATACTTGCAAAACACTTCTATTAGTCATTACCTTCCATTGACGTCAACAAAAAGACATGTCAAAGAAGAAAAGGCAAACCTTTTGAAATCATTAACCACTTTTCTTATTCTTCAACTACCCCAATCCACATCAATATAATGTGTTTGACTTGACATTATGGAACATTCATTTGTTAACAAGGATAACCTCTTTCAATTGTTGTCTTTTCAACATTTTGCAACCTCCTTAAGAGCCCAACTTAGATCAAAGTACTTAAAATGTCAAAGCTCATTTTATGAAAGAACCTTGTAAGGTCAAATTTAACAAAACTCCATATTTATTTTGTGTGAAGGATCTTGCAAATTAACCCCCAAAACATAAAAATACATCAATAATTGCATTGATAATTAAAAACAAATCCTAGGTATAATAATAAGACAATTTTTTTTGTTGATTTCAAGTGCCAACCATTGTTGATCCTTTTGCCATGCCTCATTATCAATAATCGCACAATGGCTAGGGAGGAGTTGAAAAGTTGAAAAAGACAATGTTCAAATGGCCAAGGGTATGTGGACAAGGGCACAAGATGACAGCCAACATGCCAACACCTAGGTGGACATTGGCTTTTTTAGTTAAAGGCCTTAATGTTAATCATTACCAATTGCAATAACATGGCTTTCGAACATGAAGGTCAAAAGAAAAATACGACATATAAGATATATTAGAGTTTACAATGTATATTAATTACAACATTACAAATGATAAATTTTGTTTCATCTTGTTGATTATGTTACTAAACCAATATTCTTGATGTAATAACGATTGATCTTATTGAATGTAAGACATTCTTGGTCCTTTTTCCATTTATAAAAGGTTTGAAAGGTATCAAATGACTTTAACCTTTCACTAATTCTCAATTTTCACTTCTACACGAATATAATGGAATCGTGAACATTGATTTTATTGTGAAACTTTGTGCCAAAAATATTAGTTCATTGTTTTTGCTACTTTCATCAAAATATTAAATAATTCTAACTTCAATTTAAAAATTACACAAGAAAATTACCATATTAAATCTCAACTTTGAATATTAACCATTTCACATGTTAAAATAATTTAATTTATCAAATTTGGGCTCCATGGTGTTGTGCACTATCAATGATGATCAACTAATGAATTGATAAGAAAAATGAATCAATTTTGTGGAAATTAAATTGCATTTGAATGAAAACATTGAATGACGTTGCATGCATTTTGAATTGATATTCAAATTCAAATGAAGACAAATTGGTGGAAAAGGTAGTGAAACCTATTTGTGAATGTAGTTTTAGAATTTTTTTTTTTAAACATACAAATTTGAAGAGACACCTTTCCATGCCTCATTACTTGAGAATGGGCTAAACATTTTTTAGTTTGGAATTATCCAAGTGACAACTTATGACTTATGAAATATAAAGTTGTCATGCCTAAACCAACTTTGATGAGCCATCATCACTAGAATGTAAGCAATGAATTAGAACAAAAAAGAAAAGATGGAATTTCACACAAACCTTCAATGTTTGTTCATCTTTAGCCTGAATGAAATTTCATCTTTCTTTTATAAACAATAAAATTCATGGGACCTCTATTGACATGAAAAACCAACATAAATCTATCTCTAGCTAGAGAACATTTCATATGGATTTATCAAACAACATTCAATTCAATCAATTTGAAAGGTAGATTTTTTCCACTCATCATCAACTTTTTCTTATTGTGAAATTTTTAAAAAATTGGAAAAATGGTTTTAAAGGTTTTCAATCACCAAAAGTGAGATTTGTTCTTTTACTAGATTGTGTATGTGGTTTTCATTGATAACCAAACATATAGGGTGATTTGAACTTTTTTTTTAATACCCAAGTTTGATTAAATCTTCTAAAGGTTGATCATCACTTTTTTTATATCTTCCAATGAATGATAATTACTTTAACTATAAACAATTTTTTTAAAAAAGAACAATGTTCACAATCATGTTTTGTATCATGTGAGACAAAATAATGGAAAATGATGTTATGCAACCATAAGGATTAGCACAATTTTTCAAATGAATGTGGAGGGCACCTTACATTTAATACAATTTATATTTCAACAAAGCCTCTTATCCTCTCAAATGAATCAAGACAATCCATTTATGAAAGCAAAAATATTAATTATTTGTGCCAAGTAAGGACATTGAATGGGGTTATGATAGGAATTCAAGTCTTATGTTTAGATCCACTCCTTTTTTAGGTCCTTATGCCACACATATTAGCTTCCATTATTATACCTACAACTTATGTTCAATGCAAAATAATTTGTAAAGGTATAATTGAAAAATAAATAAAGTTTTATCAATATCTGTTAGATTTGTTGAAAACTGAAATCCATTGGGTTGTGATGACAAATGCATAACACAAGATGTATTTTTGCATATTTATTGTTCAATTGTTGAAATTCTATAAAATTAAATTTGAACCAATCAAACCTCACATTTTTAAATAAATAAATATTTGACAAAGAAGTGTCAAACACCAATTGTAGGTACAATATTCACAAATTGAAGTTCTAATATTAAGGAAGGTAATGTGTTTATTTTGTCATGTTAATATCTCTCAAACCATAGGCCCTTGACTACCATGTTGTTGGTATAAATAAAAAGCTTTTAACGAGCAAAATGTAATGAACAAAATTTAAAATATTTAGAGTTCAAACCAATGTTGTGCAGTTTTTAAATTTTAGTAAGAACCTTAGTTTTGGAAAGTTTTCAAGTAACCTTTCGGTTAGGTTTCACAATGCCAAACATCATCGAAAACAATGGAAAAAAAAAATTATTTATGAAAAATTTCAAAATTGTTCCAAAATTTTGATAAGGCCAAAATTAAGCAGAATTAATATCCTTTTAAGTTTTAAAACTATAGTAATAGTTTCTGATGGATCAATATCTTTTCTAATACCAATTGGTTTCATGTTTTCATGTCTCATGCACTTGTATGCTAACTTTGAAATGTGGGTCTTACCACCCTTGAATTCAACCTTTAAAACTCTTGTAACCAACCTTCAAATCTGCCTTACAAATCACCCCTTCAAAAACCCCCAAATTCATCCCTTTTTTGCCCCAAATTTGCCTTAATTCAACCCTAAAAGAACTCTAAAAACTCTTCAATTCATACCCAAAATCTTCCCTATTTGGCCCATCAAACCTCCTACTCCAAAACCCCAAAAATTTGACCCAATTTTGAGCTGAAAAAACCTTAAAATTATGCCCTTTCTTAGTCAAAATCAAGAGAACAATCAAACTCAAATGCAAAGTGGCATAACAAGGAATAAACAAAAAAGACTTGAAGTTTAACAAATTTTTAGGTTACATCACATCCAATTCCTACGGTTTGGGCCATAAAGGGACAACTTTGTTTTGGACATCAATCCAAAGATCTATGACAATTAAAAACAACACATTGATTAGATCAACTTTGACAAACATGACCATCAAACTTGAAAAAATAAGGGACAAAAAATATGCAAGAAACAAAAACAAAACTCATTTGAATCCTATTGTTGCTTTCATCCAACTCCAAGAGCCCAATTGTGATGTAATTACATCTCACTTTCATCCATTAAGGTTTCTTCCATTTTCATGAATTTCTATGTGGATGGAAAATCACTAACATGGGCATCATTAGGCAAATTCTTGTAGATGCTTTTAAACATTTCAAAATTGTTTATGCCCAATTGAAAGCACCTTATGTTTGTGCAAATATTTGTATCTTTTCACCTCAATTTAAGAACCAACAATCCCCAAAATTTGTTAGGCTACAAACTCAACATAGAATAATGCATTTCATGGGCTCTGCACCATACAAGTGGATCTTTGCATTCCTTTTTAGTGACTTTCTTGATCTTGAAAACTAATAATGCTATATCTTCATTAGTTTCCATGAAATCATATAAACCTAAAGATTGGGGACATTCTAATGCAAAGTTAAGAACTTTTTCATTCACATTAATTGAATTAAAAAACTTATATACACAAACAAGGAACATGAACAATACCTATTTATTGTACTCATTTACATTATGAAAAACTCTCCTCTTGCCAACATATTGAATGATGAATTCCAACCCCTTGTAATAGGGTTTAAACATCCTTGCCAACATATTGAATGATGAATTCCAACCCCTTGTAATAGGGTTTAACATCCTTGCCAACATATTGAATGAGAATTCCAACCCCTTGTAATAGGGTTTAACATCCTTGCCAACATATTGTGATTTTTCTAAGATTAAAAAGAAAACATAAATGAAAAGAAAGGTTCTTATTGGAAATATCACCTCCTCAAGAGGAATCTACAAATCCTCCATGGCATTAAACCTTAAAACTCTCAAATAATCAAAAGATAGCCAAGAATGGTTAAATGTTGGCTATAACAAGTAGTATCAAAAACAATACAATCATCATCACAATTGAAAATCAAGACCAAAAAATGATCAAGATCAAGAAAATGATGATGACAATTGCTAGTTACAAAAATGATGATGAAGATAACCATAAGATCATCAAAATTAAGAGGGTGATGGTGACAATTGTCAGTTAAAATAACAAAAAGACCACGACTATGAGCAAAATCATGAAATCATCCAAATTACAAGGTGATGACGATAATTCCTACTTGCAAAATAAGAAAACTATCAGAATGAACAAAATTGCCTTATCATCAAGATCAAAAGGGTGATGGCAAACTTGGGCAAAGGCAAAGCCACAACAACAACAAGAACACCATAACTACCAATCACTAGCATGAACTACAACAATGAAAATAATACCACCACTAGCACTAACATGATAAGAGAATCATGAAGACATTGGCAATGGTGTAATAAGTAACAACAAGAAAAACACACCCGTGAAAAATAGCTTCAAGTTTCAACCTTTGACAACAACTCAGCACCCTAACTCCTAAGAAAACCCCTAACCTTTAATTGGAACTAGAATTGAATTTTTTTTAATTGGAGGTTTCAATTCTTCGGACCACTTAAGAACCAAGCCTCATTTCCATTGTTGAATAAAACAACAAAAGAAGTAACGCTTGGGGGGGGACCCCACTGGTTCCTCTAACCTCCCCTAACCCCAGTTCTGGTTCCTACCCAGTTCCACATCTGCCCAAAGTCCATTTCGGCTCCAGGTAATTGAAACCAAAACCAACAATGGGTACACAACTAACCTGGGCACCCACACAACACTGGTTCAGACCCGCAATGTAAGAGGATTTTGTGATGTTTAAAGCTGCAATGCATGAGTTACTGAAAATTCAGTATTTCCACTAGCATCAATACAAATAAAATTATACAATCTGAGGGAAAATGGCAGTGCACACTTGGTACCATTGCAGGGCCCCCAACAAGATCAGGTGCACAGGTCAGTTCCTACTTTTCAGGCCTTTGCCATGGGAGTTATTGAATTTTGAATAATAATAAGTTACAATATGTGTTCATTGGAACATGCTACATTAGTTGATGATACATAAACACATCAAAAATTCATTCTATTTGTTAGACATGTGAACATATGGCTCACAATTGATGTATTGTCATAATCATCACAGTTTCCAAGTCACCAGAAGACATAAAACACACTCACAATATCCTACTGTCACTTATCATGCATGATACATGTGCCAAAAGGCATATACATTAAAAAAGACACCAAATAGCAAAAACGCACTTTCTATCACCCTTAGAAATACTGGGAAAAAATTAGCCCGATACAACTTTATTTTAGAAATCATGCAAACAAAAAGGGTGGCATACAATTGCTTAACACTAAATGAAAATCAAATAGACATATTAACTTTTCATGTCCCTTAAGCTACAGCTTTGTCAATTATCAATTCCTTTCTCTCTAAATCCAACCTCTATTCTTTCACATGTTCAATATGGGAAAGCCCCAAAATATCTTCCCTATTTTAAAGTTCAGAACCTGTGTCAATAATACCAATTCCCAATGCATTAATTGAGTCCATAGCCAGCAATTGTACTTCAACAAGGCTCCATTCATTTTAGCCAGTCTATGTCCAAGAAAACATCTAAAAGGTATAGAAAAGCTTACATAGCCTCCTGCAGCATGAACATATCAGTTAAGGACACCACTTGTGACTGCTTGGATGTGGTACACCTGTTTTAGCCACTAGAAAACATATCTATCAGATTGCAGGAAAAAAATTCACAAAAACACTTAGAAGCTAACCATTGTGTATCAACTGCATCAACTTATGATATATCTATTGCAAAGTATGTCTCATGTACACTTCATGGTATCTATTTGCAATTTTGTCAGAAGGACCAAGCAAATCACATGTGTTCTGCTCTCAAACAACATTTTCAGAAGGTCAAATGTGGATGGTGCAGAGATTTGGTGTCTTGGTTCATAAGGGAGTACACCCAGCAAATGCAAAGTTAGTTCAAGAAGTGGATGTCAGGTGAACAGTTTCATTCAGCAACCTCTGTTTCCCAACAGCGGTGAAGCACCACTTACGCAAATAAGACCACCTCACAAACTCACCATCCAATTTATGTGTCTAGAATGACACATCATTCAGCAATCCCTTTCAGGGACCATTTTGTCTGTGACCAAGCCAACCCTAGGAAAGGGATTGTGAATTAAGAGACAACCATAAAGAATTCATGTGAGAATCTCACAGTTATCGTGACTCATATAACCCCTCTTGCTCCCAGACATCAACTAAAAAGTCCACCATTTCCTGCACACAAAGAAAATCACCAAAGGTAGGTGCAAGACTCACAAACCTAAAAGAAATGAGACTGAACCATGGCTAGTATGACAATGAGTGTACTCAGCAAATATCACTCACCAGCTAAAGATTAGGTACTTAGGAGAGGAGCATTTTCTGTTAGAGTGACAGACACGTACCGGTAAACGAACAGGCTTTGGAAATGGGCGGCTGGTGCCAAGCAAATCTTCATATGTTGTGCTCCAACTGTATCACCATAGCCACTCCATAATTAGCCTTTCCCTACTTAGAAGACTTCTCAATGCACAACATCTGGCATTTAATCAAGCTCCTGAGTGTGTGAAATGCAAAGAGTAAAGTCTCAAAAGTTTAGTGTACATGCATTGATCCACACAGGTTCTGTCACAACAGTTTCAGCTTGTGTGAAGCTACTGTGCAGCAAAACTGTATGGATAGACCGGCACACTATGCCCATTATGCTGGACTGTAACAAGTTTACATCCCACAGACAGCATGGGGAAGAGTTGACCTTATTACGGGTTCACGGGATCCTTGTGGTTGATGCCTAGGCCTAGTTCCCACCCACTCCCTCCGCTGCTCATTCCACAACATCAACCCTGCATATGTGGCCACCCTCATTAGCTTCTCAACCCCAATCTTTCCACATCAGAATTCTGGGCCAGATTACAAGGAAATGCACATGACTCTTGGTAAATTCCCCAAGCTGCTAAATTTCAACCTCATACATGTCTTCCACCACAAACAAAGTGTGGAACCCTCTCTACAGCCATGTAAGTGACATAGTGCAAAAGAATGTCCATGAGATTGCAGAGAAAAACCCACAAAAACACTCTGAAGACAAAACAATGTGTCAGTTTAGCCAACTAAAAACAAAGACAATAACAATGAGTGCCCTTGTAACTCACAAGTATCAGACCACTACTTTCATTGGAATGGCAATGACTCACTAATTACTCCCAACTGATTCTATCAGCTCCCAACAGTGCATGTGTATACAAATTTCTTCTCAAACCTTAGGGCAAAAAAATACAAAGCTCTGTCTGTTGGCAGTTTCTGTTGCATTTCCAGAAGCAATGGGAAAACTCAGTCTTGATTTTGGCTGAGAGGCATAGCTAATAACAAAAGTTAACATTTTCCTCATTCAAGCTGCAACAAGCTTGAGGAGGGTAAGCTTCATTTCATTGACTGGCTCAAAAGAAGTACTGCTGTCAAGGTACAGGAAATGGTGCTCAGTGCTCTTCGCCCAGGCATTCCCTCTTGTGATCCAGGTTGGTCAGTTAAGGGTACTGATTAATATCCCATTTACAGTCTGCCCAAATGACAGCAATGTGCATTAGGTGGAAAATGGCTGACCATGATTTTCGAAGGTGGAGTTGCTGGAGTTATTGTTGGAATGCGTGGAGTGGGTGCCGATTGGGAAGTTCTGAAACGAACGAGCATTGAGCATCCCATTGCTGTCCATGTCGTTGGAGCTTGTGGTCCACCAGTCCCGAGGAGGGCGAGCACTATGGCCTCGTACTCGCCGCTTGGATCCCCGGTATTTCCTTGGTCCAGATTTCTCAGGTACAGTTATAGGTGGAGGCCTGGCAAAACCTCCGACACAACCACTGCTCTGTTGCAAATTCATGCATTTCCATCCCAATCCCCACATATACCACACCAACTTCTTATAAGAGACATGTGAACCTCTTCTTTTTGAAACCTGCAAACCACCATTACATATAAAATGCTTACACATTTTCCAGCAGAGATACCATCATCCCCAGATGCCACAAAAAATCAAAGTGAATGCGTCCTCCACTCTTCCATTAATAAAAGTTACAAGGAGGAGAAATACACACCCCATGCATACACCACAGGAGGCCCCAATTGGGATGTCAAGGAACCACTTCTGAGCATAAGAATATTGGTGCCTTGCAAGTCTCTGAAGCAGACTGCTAAGAATGGTGATAACAGCACGTTCCAGAACTGCAAGCTTCCTTTGGCATCCTTTCTGCTGTTGTAAACTGAAATAGTTCTGAAAATGTTGAAATCTCTTCCTTTTCCTGAACAAAAACAGGACCAAGACTTATGGACAGTTTGCAACGGGTCATAAATCCATGAAACAACAGATCCAAATGTATAGTCAAGTCAGCCTGCTGCAACAAAATCAGTTACCCTAAACCCACATCCTTCCTCTCTTCTTTCCACCCTGCAGTGTAGCTTGCATGTAAGCTGATAGTAGTAAGCACAATAGCCTTGAACTAAATAGCATATATCATAATTTTCCGCACAGTACAGATCTTTGCAGGAGTGAGCTTCAAGATCGAAGTTCTCTGTTGAATTTTTGGCCATCCTCATGAGATCTGTCTTCTTTTGTACCTTACAGTGCAGCTTGCATGTAAGCTAATAGTAGCAAGCACCATAGCCTTGACCTAAAAAGTACATATCAGGGGTTTTCCACACAGTACAGATGTCAAGGGACTGAGCTTCAAGATCAAAGTCCTCAGCTGAATTTCTGCCATCCTGTGTAGTTAGTTACTTCATAGAGCTGCTGATTGTCAAACGCTAACCTTGACAGTCTAGAAAGCATATGTTGAGGAGTAACATCTGAGGGTTCTTAAGAGCTCTTGTCCAAAGAAAATTCTTGCAAGGTCACAGGGTTTGTCTATGGCTATTCTTCTGGTCTGAAGCAACGCCGCCACTGAGGCAGAATGAAGAAGTGGGACATGAAGAATCCCGGCCCAAAGTACTTCTCAAGAGACGAATCGGTTTGAAAAAGCCTAAACTCTATGTCTAAGGATTGTGATGCTCAAAGCCCTTCCCGAACCCTAATAAAACCCTGTAAAATATTTTCTAAAACAGAAATACTCCCGAAAGTTGGAACAGGAAGGGGAGTGAGGGGGCCAAAAAAAATAAAAATCAAAACAGGAATATGCAAAGGTTCGAGGATGCTCAGCTGAGAGAATAAGAAGAAGAAGAGAAAAACAGAACTAACCCTTCAAAGGAAAGTCTGAGCTTGTTGATTACACACTCGCGCTGAAATTCCGCTTGTTTGAATATCGATCACCCCAACGGGTTTTCACTAGTAAACCCGGCAATCGTTTGTTTTCACAAAACAAACGATTCTCTCTTCACGCTTATGCTTGTCCGCTACAACGTGTGTTACCCGCGCTCACGTTCGACGGTCATGCAGAAAGCTGACGCCGGCAACGAAGAAGAACCAAGAAACCCACAAAACAAAAACGCAAGCGAAGAAGAAACCCACAAGAAGCGTTGAAGAAAACGTCGTTGAAAAACACAAGTCTCAAGCGCCGAAGGTTGTCAGGAGTCAGGAGTCTCGGGACCAGTACTGGGCGGGTATCATATCGGCAGGAAAAGAGAGCTGACGGGTATATTTCCCTGGTATGCAGCTGTAGTTTTACCTTGGCAACTTCGACACATGTCTGTGGAGTAAATGATATAATTTTGAGAATTACATTTCAACAAATACAATATTCCCAAAGATTCAGGATTTTCCTTGTCAAAATTTTGTCCATTGAAAAAATTTCGGGGAATTTTTCAACATTTTTGAAAGTTATATAAGTAGTGTGGAAGCCTGCCTATGGTAAACCATGGATCATGAGGACTTTTGATATTTTCAAATAATCGCCGGTTCCTCACTGTCTGTTCTTTCATGGAAAATTCCGGTTCTTTGAGGAAAAAGGGGGGTTTGGACCGACGGTTCTTTTGTTCCGATTTTCTCCCCAGAATTGGAACCGGCGGATCTCTGATTAGCAAATACAGCGAGGGAACTGGGAATCACTAAGCTAATCAAATACCCGCCCAACACTGGTCAGGAGTCAGGAGTCAGGAAACTTGTGTATTGTTGTAATTTGTGTGTTTCCTGATTTTTTTGAGTGTATTTTTGGACACCTTTTCAGGCTTTTTAATAGCCGCTTTTCAGGCTGTGTAATGGGCCCAAAAGCTCTGTGTGAATTATTATGCTAATGCTAGGTGGGACTGCTTAACTGAGTTAAGCACTAAACTATCACACAGACAGCTACAATGGATACAACTAACAGTGATATATATGGTACATGATGCAAAAACTTACACAAATGTTATTGCCCATAAATTGTTACAACAAGAAACTATTGCCATAAATTATTACAACAACAAACTATTGCCATAAATTGTTACAACAAAAAACAACAGGAAAAATTGAAAGGAAATGCCTGGTTTTATCAAAAGAGTACGCACTTGTGCAAAGAGTTTAGGTGCCAAAAGAGTTGGCCCTATGACATGTAACTTCATTAATCAACTGCATCAAACCACATGTAACACATCAGTCGTGAGAAAATTCATCAAAGTGTAAGGTAAAGCCCCACCAGGGTGGGCACATTCCCAACTTGTGCATTTTGGGGAATGTGCCTGCCCATGGACATGGATGGGCTTTACCCGAGGTAAAGTATGAGGAGAGGGTTAACCTCCTAAACAAAAGGAGCCTACCATGTGTAGGAGCTGAAGCATTCCTATGCCTACTCCTGAAAAGAAAGAAGGATCTTACATCTACTTCAAGTAGGTAAAAGACCCCTCTCTTAGTAAGGAGTAGGCACAATGTTGAATGCAATGGTCCCTTCAAATACACTTGACTCTTGAGCTAATGTCCAATGGTGTGCTGCCATATAAGTGAGAGAGGCTCACAACAATGGGACTAGGGAAGAAGAAGGTCTGCAATGGGTCCCAGTGGAGAGAGGTGGCCAACAACTCTAACAATTCTAATTAGCATCTTGATCTGCTTAATTGTATAATGACCTTTTCTCTTGTCCTGGGATGATGTCCATACGCCAGTCGTCAGCTTTCAAGAGACAGTCTTCCAGTGGCGACACCTGCTGAACTGGGGAGCTGAGCTCACAGACAGTGTTTTGTCTTCTTTGCTGACACCCCATTTGGACCAGTGTTGTCCAGTTCTTGATTTCAAAAGGAACCTTTAATCTCGGCTCTAATTTTGTTTTTTGTTTTTATGGAACCTTCAGTCCATTGGTTTTGAGATTACTTCATTAAAATAAAAAAATTATTTTTGATTCAGATGTTTTTCTCAAAAAATTTAGAACTGGTTCCAGTTAAGACAAGGTCCATCTCCTTGACATGCAATTAAAATTTTAAAAATAAATAATAAGTTTGTTCAACTTGTGCACACACTCCAAGATAAAGATTATTCAATATTAATTATGTACAACCAATTAAATGTAATTTTTTTCTAAAATGTTAGGACAAAGTGTTTTTTTTTTCAATAAAATGTTTCAAGACTCTCAACCTTTTCTAAAGAGGGAAGCAACCCTTAGTTTAGGTTCTAATTTCATTTTGAAAACAGATTGATTCTTCAATTAAGTTCCAATGGTGGTTCTAAGAACGTGAAGCCTCCTCTCCGAAGACCCTAAATGATGAAACCAAACCATAAATTGACTAAAGCACCCGGAAAAAGGGAAAACAAGAAACAAAATGGAAGGACCCATGTCCAAGAAAACAAATGAACCACCCAAGAAGGTGAACCACAAGGGTAACATCAAGTTTCTAAACCCTTTCTTGTCACAAGAAGCATATCAAATAAGGAAAAGAGAGGACCTCTTTAAACTTGACATCATAACTTGGGATTATCTCAAGAAAGATGGTGCTTGAGATGTCTACTTATGGGGAATGAGTTTTGTGGTGGGATGGGAGTGAATACTTTTGTGGGCACAATGACATGAGAACTACAATTGGATTTGAACTAGGTAGTGAGCAAAAATTGAAAATTATACAATTATCAGATAAGGGAATGAGTTGCAATTCTTACCTTGTGCAAGCTTTTAGGTTGTTGAGAAGGGATTTGGGTGAAATAATGCCATGAAGAGGTCTATTGATGTTCAATGAGAATGAATTTGGAAAGTTTTGATTCATCTAAGCTTCTAGCATCATTAATCTACCTTTTGAATGATAAACTATGTAGTGATTACAACACGTATATAATCTTGTTTTGTAATCATATTTGATTTCCATTTTTCATTCCTTGTTCATGATGCAATCATGAGGTTTCAAAAGTTTAACAACCATTCCACTTTTTGAAATGCCTTGCAAAGGAAAAATCGCATTGGGTAAAATCCTTCCAATTACACTATGGCAATCAATGCAAATCTTTACATATTATGGAACAAGTTAGGTACAAGCCATTGTGCTTAGTGCAATACCTTTGGGCAATTTGGGTGAGCCAAATGGGGTGAATCAAAATTTCCAAACGAATAGTGAAACATGCACAATGGCCTATATCGGTCACACTCCATAACATAAATATTTTCATGATTTGGAACAATGGTTAGGTGGCATAGATTCAAAACAACCTATCTATTAACGTGCCTTGTAATAGGACTAAAAAAAAACAAAAATAATGATTTGAAAATAATTATGTATTAGATAAGGAACCATGTATTTTTAAAAGGGGAGTGTGTTTTGTGAAATCATCTTTTGGTAGATGTGATAATTCAAAAACTAGAGGTGAGGAATAGGTCAAAGAGGACACTTGCATACACCAACTATTTTTTTGGTTATAAGAACAATGAGATGACCTCCTTGTGAAGTAACTATATATGATGATTGTGAATCATGATCCTTGATGAAGATTGAATTTTAGCCTGCAAAATAATACATATGGACCTCGATAAGCAATTGTTGCATGAATGCATAAAAGAAGGGAAAAAAAGGTATGAAAGCAAGAATGAACATGTATTAGTTTATTGTTTGTTTATTATTAGTTTGTTATCTAATCTTGCAATGTTGTGCATCTAGTTCTATTTTTAAAACATTAAACCTTGAAATAGTAGCTTCATTTCAATTCCCATGTTTTGTCAAAAGTGCAAAAACTATGGCAAACAAAAATTATCATGCCACATTGGTTACTTATAACAAACTAGGCTTAAACATAATCCTAACATTGTGTATAAATATGAACATGAATGATGATATGAAATGTGTAAAATTGTTTTCAAATGGAATTGTACCCATACTTAAAACTTGAAACATAGTGACCAAAATTATGTTATAAAATAGTACCTCATATTGGTGTTTAACAAAATAAAGATTTTAAATTATAGTTTTTGTTAAGCCCTACCAAATTTCATCCCTATGTTTGATTACTTATGATGTCCCTATAATTGAGGATGAAATCATGACATTAAAGATTAATGATGAAAGTAAGGGATGAAAAAAAATTGAAACTTTTCTTGGCCTTTTTTTTTAGGTTTCTACTTGAAGGACTTTTTAAGTTTGCACTTTTGGGCATTTTATTCGTTTTCATTACATAATGATTTTAGGTTTTTCTCTATGAACTACGTAGGATGACTTTTTAAAGGTTTTTAGACATGAAACTATATAAGTGGGCTCTTCCACTTCTCATTTTTTTTTCATTTTTTCATTTTCATTAATGCAACTTTCATTTTTTTCTCATTCACTTGAGGTTGTTCTAATTTTTTTCTTTTAAAATCACTCATCTTATGACATTCATTTATGAGACCTTCTCTGATTTTGGCCAAATCAAAAAAAGACAAGTCAAAAATATTTCTTTGGGTTTTTCTTTCCAAGAATTATCAATTCTTGTTATTTTTAAGGTTTCTCTCATAGCTTGTTTTAGGCTTTTAAAAGTTTCTTTTAGGGTTTTTAAAAGATTTTTTAAAAGGTCTTTTTAGGTTTTTTAGGGAGTTTCCTTTAGGTTTTTAAAAATATTTCTTTTAGGGCTTGTTTTACGATTTATTTTAAGGTTCCTTATATGGTTTTTCATGTGTTTCATCGTTTCTTTTAACAATGATGCCTTTTTGAACATGGGTGATTTCAATTGCTCCTCTTTGAATATTGACAAAAAGATTTTCCAAAAACACACAAATAACATCATATTGTGTTTACAACTACCATTGTGAATGCTATCACATTTGAGATGTTTAGTGTGAATGAGTTGTAGTCAAGTGTTTAGCAATTGGTCAATCAAGATCTAGGTGTTTGAGATGTGTTTGCCACAATGCAAACAACTCCAAGCTTGTTCAAAACTTAACAAACTTTTGTTTGTCAAAATTTGATGAATTGGTTGCATAGGGCTCCCCATCATCTATAAAGCTTATGCATGATCCAATAATGAAACTCACATTGTGATAAGGCAACCAATAAATTGAGCCCAAAATAATGACTACTATAATTCATCATGCACATAAAACACAACAATGTAGTCATGTATAACACATTCTAATGGAACTACAAGAATGCAATATGCAATGATGCAATTTTCATTGCATCTTGCATTGATGAAGCAATATGTGATGAGATCCAATGATTTATTATTGAGGAATGAGTTACCCTTAATACCACATCCTAAAGTTCCAAGACTATATCAACTTCATCAATGGGACTGATCAATAGGTTTACAACTTGAAATAGGTGTAATTAGACCTCTAAAGCTTGGAATAGTCCTTGATAAAGGTTTACAAAGGTGATAAGGTCTTAGTAAAGGTGATTATATCAAAACATATTTGAATTTCATCCAAACAAAGGAGACATAGGTCTAAACAAAGGTGAATTAGGTTCAAACAACTCGAATCAAGTATGAACAAATGCTAATGAATTGAAATTTTTTAAAATTAATTTCCAACATACCTAAATTAATCATAATATAATTGATTTCAATTTAAATAAAGGTGAATTAAATCCCAACACACTTGAATTAATCCAAACACACTTAAGTTAAGTCCTCACATACATGAATAAATTTAAACATACTTGAATTAAGTCCCAAAAAACCTAAATTAATCCAAATAAAGGCGAATTTACTTTTTAAAAGTTTAAATCAACTCCCAATATACTTAATTTACTTTAAATAAACTTGAATTAAATCCAATCATACTTAAAATAATCCAAACATAAGTGAATTAGTTAAATAATGGACCTTAATGAGTCATAACAAACCTCTAAGCACAAATAAAGATCACCAAAAGTTCAAACATAACTCAAATAACATGTATAAACATTAATTCTTGAAGGTAGACCTCCATTTTCCATATCTTCGATTTAAAGGTCCAAATAGAAGTGAATTTGGTTTATACAAACTATTACATACACCATTTTCACATGATGGATGGAGTTCATTTATAACGTTCAATTAATTCCCAATTCACTTTTAATTAATTTTCAATTCGATTATAATTAATTCATCGTTCATTTACAATTCATTTTTAGTGTATTCTTTAGTTAAATTTTAATTGATTCATAGTTGATTCATATGTTACTCACAATTAATTTGTAGTTAATTCATAGTTCATACATAATTAAGTTGTAATTAACTCATGTTCATTTGTAGATAGAAAATTTCTTAAGAAACTTTTTTAGTTAATGGGCACATTGGAAACCTCCATGGAAGCTTCCTTGAACTAGGTCCCCAGGGGGTTATAAATAGAGGTAGGACCCCCCAATTACCTTCAATTTGTTCAACACTAATTGAAATACAATCTTATTTATTACCTTGTTGTATTTTTTTTTGTGTTTACATTTGTTTACTTCATTATAATGAAGATTTATTTGTACTTTGGTTTTGCACGCTTCATATTCTTGGTTTTAACCTTTGAGTTTTTGTCTTGGTCCCATTATTTCATGTTTTGGATTTAAATTTAAACCATCCTTTTGTTGTTTGTTTTGGTAATTTTCATGCCCATGACACAAACCTAAACAAGGTCATCATATACCTCCATTTTTTCAAATTTTGCATTCAAAAATTATAACACACCTTAACTACGTCATACCAACCCTTTATTTTTCAAGGCAAAAAAAAAAATTCAAGAAATTTGGCATGTTTCCAAATCCAAATAAATTCATAGGAAAATTTTCCAAATCTATAACTACCATGGGTGGGAAATAAAAGGTTTTTCAATGTTTCCAAGCCCATTATAGAAAGGTACAAACTTTTCCCAAGTTGAAAGATATAAATGGCAACTTCAAAAACAAATATTATATCCAAAATTTAATGTGTAGGATCGACCCAAAATTTCATTTCAATTGGAAGACATACCCAATATGCAAATTTTTACAATACAAATCATTAAAATAAAAACCTCTACATGTCCAAATGGTAATTAAAATTCATACGAAGGTCCAAAGAAGCATTATAAAACCTTTGTCCAAATAATTAGTTAACCAAATGCCCCCATGTTTAAATAAACACAAAATTGCCACCAAAGGTTTTATTTTACTTAGGGGCTTCCAATTCCAAGCTACAATCCTTGTATGATTGGGTGTCGAAATCATATGCATTTAATTTGTTTGGATGTAAACATCATTTCAAGAAAATTATTCCAAACTTGGTGTGTTCTTGAAAAGATCATTTTTTCAAGCCATGAATTGTAATGTTATGGAGGTTGGATCTATGATCAATTTGTGTAATTTCCAATGCATTCCAAAACATAATCCCTGCAAACATAAACCACACCTTGCTTACTCAATGAAGGCACATGATAAAGGAAGCAACAAAGTGTTTACAAGTTGAATTATAAGCATTTGATTGTGCCTTACCACATCTTGAGATTTTCAAGTTAAAGGTTCTGATGGAAATGTCAAATTTGAAGGAAAAATTTGGTGTAATTTTTCTTTACCATGCATAAGTTTGTTTTTGAACAAGGTTAAAAAATTGCCTATAGAAAATGAAAGTAAACCACAAGCATAAAATGAAAGCCAACAAGAGGTTTAGGTCTAACAAATGGCAATTGAATTTTTTTTGTTGCCTTTTGTTCTTGCGGAAATCACTTCCATTGTATTCCAAATTTAATGTGCAAAAAACATAGGGTACAATTTATTGTAAAAATAATAAGTTATAATTTATTTCAATGTAAATAGGATGTTCATTATAAAAATATATTTAGATTATACCTGGAACATTTTTAAAATACCTAGAATACATTTAAAATATTTCATTATTTCATAAAAATTTCAAAAACACCTTTTTATCTTAGGTAATTCCTAAAATATACAAAAAATGATTTCCTTAAATTTTTGTTGGAGTTTGTATAATAGAGCTCATATTTATGGTGCTTGGAGAATAGAAAGCTTGTGAGTGAACCTTAATCTTCACCTTTGATATTAAGAAAACACTTAAAAATATTACACACATTTTATTACTTCTTAAAACAAATGCAAGGAAGTTCCATAAATTACAATTTCATAGTTCAATTTTAGAATGTTGATCTTTCACAAAAATTTCCACACCTTGTTCACACCCATTTTTTCCCACACCCTACTCACATCCACACTGTCGCAACCCCACTTTGAAGGAAGTGTGAAGTCGCCACTCACACCCCCGAAAATGGGACTTGGGAGTCCTCTAAGATTCTCGAAAACTCAGAACGTGATTGTAGGGGTCAAAAAACTTTGCATTGAGGTGTTCTTTATATCGTTGGAAACTTCTTGAAATGTAGATGTCGAAAATGGCCTTGCATGAGCCATTTGGACATTTGCAGCACAAGTTATGGTTGAAAGAAGGGCTGGGAGTTAAATTGGCAGTTTGACTCCCGACCATTAAATGTTGGGAATTGACCCGATCCTGGTGTGTGCAAGTGGAATGTGACACACCGTTGGAAAGCTCTCAAGGAGAACTACGGGTTTGCTTGAGACCTCGTCCCAATTGGAGGTCGGAACGACAAGTTATGAACGTCCAAAGTCCCGGGAGTCCAAACCGGGATAGTTTCGAGACTCCACTTTGGGAGTCCCGGGAAAAAGTGCCATTTAGATGCAAGTGTGGTGGAGATGCACAAAGAATATTATATGGGGGAAGGTGGTGGCTTCCCCCAAGTCTGGGCCGTGGTGAGTCAAGTGAGTCTAGGGTTGCTCGTGGCTTGTCCTAACACTAATAATGTTCCAGAATGTGAACTAACCAACTTGTTGGTTGGTGTGATGCAGATTCGAGTAAGTGAATAGTTTGTCACTTCGTCCTAGTCCCATCCCAGAGCTCTAGCACACCCCTCTACCCCTTTTAGTGTTGAGAGCTAGGAATGTGCCCCGAGTCCCCCACAATTCCATAACTTGAGTAATTTAGCCCCAACTTGGGGCTAACTAGGGACTTGGGAGCGCGTCACACACCCCTCCACATTTTGTTAATGTTGACATTTCCACAATCACATTTTGTGTTCATTGCTTATTACAAGGAAAACTTCCTAAGGATATACCTTCAACTTTCACAAAGCTAGAATGAAAACCTCATCTTTGTTCCTAGTCTATTCATTTCATCTTTCATTTCTACACCCTTATGGATTGATACTTGTAAAAAACTTCACAAGAAACGAAATTTTTGACAAAATAATATTCATCATGGAATATGAAAAATTGCATACATACTTCAAAACTAGGGTTGTGGGTGGAATTTTTTGGTGAAATTTTTTGTGCTCACTATTATTGATATACATCAATTGAATCTAGGGCTATTTGGAAGTTTTAAAATTTTGGTTGAAAATTCATTGAAAATATGTGTTTTTTTCATTTTTATCAACAATAAAAGCAAAATATTTTATGTATTTATTTT
>Ga0116227_10003908_pt1 | contig 32729 bp, 31 predicted proteins | sample S1TSphgellanicum_FD_89693 | JGI IMG/M metagenome (GOLD analysis project Ga0116227, IMG submission 89693) | Host-associated microbial communities from peat moss isolated from Minnesota, USA - S1T2_Fb - Sphagnum magellanicum MG | ecosystem: Host-associated > Plants > Peat moss > Unclassified... | reverse complement strand
TTGCCCAGGGAAAATGCTTGTACGTCTTCCATGATCGTGCTCACGATTGCGGCCTCGGGCAGCGCGCTATGCGCCACTGCGGCGGCGACGAAACGATCCATGCCGAAGAGGTGACCGGCGGCGTTGCGCGCTTCGGTGACGCCGTCGGTCGCTCCGACGAAGAGCGTACCGGCCGGCAATTCGGCGAACGATTGTCGAAAGAGGTGATGCTGGTCGTCGAAGACGCCGACGAGCGGCGCGGTCGGGATGAGAATTCTCGAGGAGCCGTCTGGGAAAATTAACACGACCGGCTCGTGTCCGGCGTTCGTATACGTCATCAGCCGGCGGGTCGGGTCGACGATGCCGAAAAACACGCTCGCGAACGAATCGATTTTCTCGAAGGCGTTGTTTTCGAGATAGAGTCGATCCATGGCGCGAATCACGCGTTCTGGCGTCAACCCTTCGGACGAGTAGGCTCGCAAGCCGAACTTGATGAGTGCGGCGTAAACGGCGGCGTGTGGACCCTTGCCGGAGATATCGGCGATCGAGAACGCGATCGAATCGTTGTCGTACTGATACAGATCGACGATGTCGCCACCGGTCGGTCCCTCAGCCAGCTTGTAACTCACGGCGTACGAGATGCCGGAAATCACGACGTTGTTCTGAGCGAACAGATGCTCGACGAGCACCTTGGCCGCCTCTTCGGTCGTCGCTTCCGGGAGGATGCCGTCGCGAACGATGACGCTCACGGTCTCCCCGTCTTGCGGTTGCGCGGGAGGCGACGGCTCCGCTGCGATGCCGTCGATCCGCCTGGTATACGGCACCCGCACGCCGTTGGATGAGCCGCGTGCGTTTCCCACGTTCACTCCCGGGATAGCGAAGGTTCCAAAGTTGCTAAGGAAGCGTACCGCGGAGCGTGGGAATTGACTATCGTGATATTGAGGGAAACGAATGTGAGGACCCGCGGTCGCGCGGCGCGGCGCGCCGCGCCTTACAGGTCGAGCGGCGCGTAGTAGCTTCGCGAACCGAGTGCCGCGACGGCGGCGGCGAACTCCGGCCCGGAGGCTTTGCCGGTGCCTTCCAGTTCCAGCGCCTGCCGGAAGAACGTCCAGCGGTCGGGGCAGAGCCGGCGAGCTTCGTCGAAGTAACGCTTCGCCTGCTCGACATCGCCGTGCGCGCGGAGGTACTGCCCCAGGCGAAAGGTCGCGGCAGCCAGCGCGTCAGCGTCGCTCGGGCCCGCAATGCGGGCGCGGGCGGCATCTTCCGAGAGCGCGTACATGCTGGCCGCCCCCTTTTGCACCCAATCGCGTAGCGCGTCGACGTAGCGTTTGCGCGAGGCACGTCCCGCGTCGGCCGCGTCTTTGGGCATCGTGTACGTCGTGCGGTCCATCGCGCGAAAGCCGTCCGTCGCGCCGGCAGGTTCGGCCGGCCGCACGATGCGGCCGGCTTCGTCGATCCAAACCGCCATCGGAACGTTGGGAATGTCGTAGAGCTCCGCCACGACGTGTTTTTCGTCGATCAGACAGGGATACGTCGGCGCCGCCGCGTTCGCGTACTGCTCGGGCGCCCAGCCCATGATGTCTTGGAACGGTTGCGGAATCACGATCGGTTCGGCCGGCCGGATCCACTTGCGGACCGCGTCGGGCCCCCCGGTATCGAAGGCCACGGCCACGATGACGAACCCGTCGTCCTCGAATTCTCGTTGCAGAGCCTGCCAGACCGGCAGGTCGAATCTACAGCCTCACCACGAGGCCCAGGCGAGGAGTAAGACCTTCTTCCCGCGGTAATCGGAGAGCGAATGCAACGTACCGTCGAGATCCGGTAAGGTGAAGTCCGGCGCGTCGAGCGACCGCAACGCGTCCCGACGCGCCGCCGGCGCTTCGCCGAAGACCCACACCTCGCCGGCCTCGTCGTGCACGACGGGCTGACCGAGATAGCGCGCGAAGGCCGTCAGGTTGAAGCTCTCATCCGGCGCGACGAACTCCGCGGTGCGGGCCGGCGGCAACGGTACGCACCGTTCGCCGAGACACAGCCCCTGCGGCTTGTAATCCCAGCCGGTTGCCGCTTCCAGCTCGTCGAGCCCGAGCCACAGATCGCCGTCGCGTTCCGCCGCGCGAGTCGCGACGTACGGATCGGCTCGATACACCACGGTGGTCGCCATCCCGTTTTTCCTCCACAGGCGGCGCGACGTTTGCGCTCCCCGCCTCGGCTACCTTATGAAACGCCCGCACCTCACCTTCAGGATGGAGCGCCCGCAGCGCACCTTCAGCTGCCGCCGGGCCGCAGCTTCTTTCGGACCTTCATCCAGATATCGCTCATGACGACGCCGGGAATCGAGCGGCTGTCGCGGCGCATCACGTGCGTCAGCGGTCGCGTTCCGGTCGCGAGCAACGCCTCCCGCGCCACGGCATTCTGCGTGAACTTGGCCTCGCAGGCGCGTCGCATCAGCGCCCAGTGTTCCGGCGTCCCGTAGCGGATCGTCACGCCGCCGTAGCGCAGGCTTCGGGGCTCGAGCCCCGCGGCCGCACTTTTGGCCGCGTGCCCGTGCAGCGCGGCCACGCGGGCGCGGGCGCGCTCGCCCGGAAACTTTAGCCCTTGCCAAAAGCCTTCGACGCTCGCGTAGGGCCGGCCGTCGAGCTCGAAGGGCGTGTGGGCGAAATTGCTAATCGGGCGCCAGGCATCGTTCGCGACGCGGCTGCTGATGTCGATCGGTTCGCGGCAGGCCTCCGGTCTCGGGCCGAGCCGGCGCAGCACGATTCCGCGCTCGCCCGCGCGAGCCAGCTCGAAAACGTCGCCCGCGCGAACGCTCGCGTAAGCCTCCAACAGCGCCGCATCCTCCGCACCATCGGGGGCGAGTACCATGACGTCGTCCTTCAGGATAGTTCGCACCGCCGGGCTTTTCGCGCCGGCCCATGCGAGGCCCGGCGAGGAGGGTGCGGCGGTCTGAGGAATCTCGCTGGTTCTCGCGAGGTCTGAGGAAGGCCAGCTTCTTCCACGGTCTGAGGAATTTCCAGGTTCCTCCAAGGAAGTAATGGGAAGCTCTCTCAGTTCGCAACGCCGGGATCGTAGGACTTGTCACTCTCGAGTTTCTTTCTCACACGTCCGATTTTTGCAGCGGTCTGCTCGGCCGTGATCTTGACCGTCGGCATCGTGGCCATTCCGCAGCTGCCGATCGCCCAGTTTCCGCAGATCACGCCGCCGACGATCAACGTTTCGGCAACGTACCCGGGAGCGAACGCGCTGCAGGTCGAGTCCGCCGTCACGACGCCGATCGAGGAAGACATCAACGGGGCGCAAGGCCTGCGCTACATCACGTCGCAGAGCGGCGACGACGGTTCGTCCTCGATCACGGCGACCTTTTCCCTCGACCGCGACATCAACGCGGCCGCGACGGACGTGCTGGTCGCGATTCAGCAAGCCAACGGGATTCTGCCGGCGGTCGTCAAGACCCAGGGCGTCACCGTCAGCAAGACGGTGGGCGGCATCCTGCTGGCCGTGGTGCTCACGTCTGACAACAATCGGTACGACCCGATCTACCTCTCCAACTTCGCGCAGCTGCAGCTGGTCGATCCGCTCAAACGCGTGCCCGGCGTCGGGCAGATCACGATCTTCGGTCAGCGCAATTACGCGATGCGGCTGTGGCTCGACCCAAAGCGTCTGGTCGACAACGGCCTGACGGTCACCGACGTCTCGAACGCCCTGGCCGCGCAGAATGTCGAAGTCCCGGCCGGCGCTTTCGGCGCCGAACCCGCCGTGCCGGCCCAGCCGTATTATTTGACCGTCATCGTCAACGGCCAGTTGAGCCGGCCCGAAGAGTTCGACGACATCGTGCTGCGCACGACGCCGGGCGGCGGCATCATCCGCCTGAGCGACGTCGGTTACGCGCAACTCGGCGCCGATAATTACACGTCGGTCGCGCGTCTCAACGGTCAGACGACGATTGGCCTGGGCATCCAGCAAACGCCCGACGCCAACGCTCTGCAGGTCTCGAGCGGCGTCGTAGCCGCGATGGGGGAGCTGGCGAAACGGTTCCCGCCCGGCATGCACTGGAACCTCGCCGTCGACCAGACGGACTTCGTGCGCGAGTCCATTCGTGAAGTTCTCATAACACTCGGGATCGCGATAGCGCTCGTCGTGCTCGTCATCTACATCTTCCTGCAAGATTGGCGCACGACGCTGATCCCGGCGATCACGATCCCGATCTCGATCGTCGGCACGTTCGGACTGATGTCCGCGCTCCACTTCTCGATCAATACGCTCACGCTCTTCGGGTTGACCTTGGCCACCGGGCTCGTCGTGGACGACGCGATCGTCGTCATCGAGAACATCGCGCGCTTCATCCAAACCCACCGCGGGCGGGCCAAGGTCGAACTCGCCGAGGAAGCGATGCACGAGATCACGGGAGCCGTCGTCGCCTCGTCGCTGGTGTTGCTCGCGGTCTTCGTGCCGGTCGGCTTCTTTCCGGGAACGACGGGAGAACTCTACAAGCAATTCGCGATCACGATCGCCTGTTCGATCGCGATCTCCCTGTTCGTGTCGCTCACGCTCACGCCGGCACTGTCGCTGCTGCTGACCGGCCCGGAAGAGGAACGGCCGCCGCGAATCTTCGCGCCGATCAATCGCGCGATCGACTGGTCCCGCGACCGGTACGGCCGGCTGCTGATCGAAATCATCCGCTTCCGCTACTTCGTGATCGGCGGCTTCGTCGTGGGGCTCGCGCTGACGGGCGTGCTCTTCGTGACGTCGCCGACCGGCTTTCTACCCGACGAAGACCTCGGTTACTTTTACATCACGATTCAGGCGCCGCAAGGGACGCCGCTCGCCAAGGAAGAGGCGATCGGCCGGCAAGTCGAAGCCGTCGTCGATCACGTTCCGGGGGCGCGTTTCATCTTCGACATCAGCGGCCGGGGCATCGGCGGATCGGGCAACGGAACCAACCTCGGCTTCGTCGTCGTGCGGCTCAAACCGTGGCACGATCGCACGGCGGCCGACGCGCAACTCAACGCGATCCTCGCCAACGTCCGGCCGCAGCTCTCGAAAATCGCCGGCGGCCAGGTCCTGGCCTTCAACGCGCCGGCCGTGCAAGGTCTCGGCAACGTCGGCGGATTTCAATACGAGCTGGAAGACACGCAGAACGGCTCGCTCGCCAACCTCAACCGGACCGCCCGGGGGCTGATCGAGAAGGCCAATGCCTCGGGCAGGATCACCAACGCCAACACGACCTTCTCCAATAGCGCGCCGCACTTCGTCATCTCGGTCGACCGGCGCAAGGCCGAAAGCGCGGGCGTCAACGTGGGCGACGTCTTCAACGCGCTGCAGACCGACCTCGGGTCCACCTACATCAACGACTTCATTTACGGCAATCGGACCTATCACGTGTACATGCAGGGCGACGCGCCGTATCGTTCGCAGATTTCCGATCTCGATAAAGTCTTCGTGCGGTCGAGCAGCGGCGTCGCGACGCCCGTCAGCGAATTCATCACCGCTTCGCAGCTTCCGAGCGCACCGATCATCACGCACTACAACCTCGACCGCAATATCGAAATCACGGGCTCGGCACCGCCGGGCGTCGGAACCGGGCAAACGCTCGAAGAGATGGCCAAGCTCTCGCAAGATCTGCCGCACTCCGATAAATACGAATGGTCGGGCATCAGCCTCGAGCAGTTGACCGGCGCGGGGCAGTCGGGCTTGATCTTCGCGCTCGGGCTCCTGTTCGTGTTCTTCGTGCTGGCGGCGCAGTACGAAAGCGTCAGCGAGCCGTTCATCATCCTGCTCGCGACGCCGCTCGCGATCCTCGGCGCGCTGGTCTTCCTGCATGTGCTGGGCATCTCGTCGGACGTCTACGCGCAAGTCGGATTCGTGATGCTGATCGGGCTCGCGTCCAAGAACGCGATCCTGATCGTCGAGTTCGCCAACCAGCAGCGCGCGGCCGGCCACTCGCTCTACGACGCCGTAATAAACGCCGCGACGATCCGCTTACGCCCGATCCTGATGACGTCATTCGCCTTCATCTTGGGCATCGCGCCGCTCGTCGTCGCCTCGGGCGCCGGCGCCGCCAGCCGCCACTCGCTGGGGACGGCGGTCTTCGGCGGCATGATCGTTTCGACGTTCCTGAACCTCGTCGTCATTCCGGCCTTCTACGTCGTGGTCGCGGATCTCGGAAAGCGCCGCCACACGGCCACGAGCCAGGAGCCTGCTGCAAACACGTGATGAATCGAAACACCGCCTCACACCGTCTCGCGGTCCTCGCGTCCCTGGCGGCTGCGCTTTCGGCCGCCGGCTGCGGCGGCGGCGCCCCGGCACCGCACCGGTCGCCGCCGGTCATCGTGCAAACGACGACGGTCGAGCGCCGCACGATCGCGACCTTCGAAACGCTCGACGGCGCCGTCGATCCATACCTGCAATCCAGCCTCGCGCCGCAACAGTCGGGTACGCTCGTGCAGATTTACGCGAACGAGGGCGATCGGGTCACCAAAGGCGAGACCCTCGCGAAGATCGACGATTCGACGCTCCAAACCAATCTCGTCCAGCAACAGGGGAACCAAGTCCAGGCCGTCGCGAAACTCGCGCAATCGCAGATCCAGCTTCCGATTACGTCCACGACGGCGCAGTCCGGTTTGATCGAGGCGAAGCGAACCCTCGCGCAGGCTGAAAAACTGGTCGTGGCCGACCGGGCCGGCGTCGCCAGCACGCGCGCGACCTACGAAGGCGACCGGCAGCTCCTGGCGCCCGGTTACATTTCCATCACGACCTTCCAGCAAGCACGGTCCGCGTATATTTCCGCCCAGCAGACGCTGCGCAGCGACGAGGACAAGATCGTGCAAGACAAGGCCGCCGTCGATCAAGCGACGAGCGCCCTGCTCAACACGCCGCTGCAGCAGCGCGTGATCGAAGAGAACCGGGGCGCCGTCACGCAAGCCCAAGGCACCGTGGCGCAGTACCGCACGGCGATCGGGCAGACCGTGCTGACCGCGCCGTTCGACGGCGTCGTCACCAGTCGCACCCTGGACCCCGGCGGATTCGCGAGCCCCTCGCAAGCGATCTATCAGATCTCGCAGATCGATCCCGTCTACGTCGATTTCAACGTGAAGGATACGGATCTCGCATTCGTCCATCCGGGCACGCTCGTCTCGTTCACCGCGTCGTCAAATCCCGGCCGCACCTATACCGGAGCGGTGGCCTCGGTCAATGCCGTGCCGACCGCCGGCACGCTCCTCTACCGCGCGCGGATCGTCAAGAGCAATCCGGACTTTTCCTTACGGGGCGGCGTTCTCGTCAGCGTACGCATCACGAAGGAGGAGCATCCGGGCGTCTTGACCGTTCCACGCCAGGCGATCGTCATCGACGGCAGCCGCGGCCTGGTGTACGCGGTTCGCCAGGGCTCCGCGCCCGCCGCCTCCTCCTCGCCGGAATTGACCGCGCGGGCCGTCCACGTCGACGTCGGGCTCGCCACCAACGACTATATCGAAGTGAGCGGCGGAGGACTCACACCCGGCGAAACGATCGTCGCGGCGCAACCCGACACGATCCACGACGGAGCACGCTTGGTCATCGCGCACCGATAACCTACTTGTAGGTAACGGGAACCTCGGCGACCGCCTGCCGGCCGTCCGCGGTGGTCGCCTCGAAGCGCAACTTCACGCGCACGCTCAGGAACCCGCCCAGACGCGGCAGCGACGAGTCGCCCCGAAAGACCCCGCGGCCGACTCGCAAGAGCGTCCCCTGATGCTTACCGCTGCCGGTGACGACGGCCACGACGTCCGGGCTCGTGGTCACCCGGATCGCGATCGTGCCGCCGGAATGCAACTCGTCGGAATTCAGTTCGACTTTGCGGATGCGCGGCGTTCCCGCAGTCGGCGGCGGCAAAAACACGAACCCGTATTTGGCGTCGTCGGCGAAAGCCGGAACGGCAAGGGCCGGCAGTAGCAGCGACGCGGCAAGCGCGAAGCCCAATTGACGTGCGATCAGTTTCATATGTTATTACCTCTTCAGAGAATACGTTCGGGTCCGGGCCCGAACAGAAAGTAGGCCTGGAGGCCGGCGATCAAAGTGAAGAATACGACGACCCAAGGCGGCTTCACGAAGCAGCGCCACTCGCGGACACCGTAGGCGGCCGCGGCGCCATATAGGACGATCGCCGCCACGGACGTGACGAGCAGCGTGTATTTGGAGAACAGGAGTGCGAGAAAAGCCGCCTTGCAGAAGGTGAAGGCGTAGCCTTCCAGTTCGTAGCCGCGGGCTTCACGGGCGGTCGGGTCTTGGGCATTATTCACGTCAGCGCTCCGCGTGTCACGGCGCCGTCGAGCGTCTTACGGCGCACTTTGGGAAAGAGCCGCGCCGCGCAGAACGGCATGCGAACCGGATCGTTGCCCGCGCCGGCCACGTGGACGCAGCACTGCTCGAGCCGCTCGGTGATCAGAAGATCCGCATCCATGAAGTGCTTGACCGTCACCCGCTTCACGCGCCGGCCGACGAAGTCGGCCGTCGCGTTCTTGCTGAAGGCCATTTTCAGTAGCTGGCCGATCCCGCCGAAATCGCACGCGTCGCAGAGCGTGCGCAGCGCCGTCACGAGCTCGGGCCGCGACATCGTCATCGATTCGGACATGACGCCGGTCAACGCGCGGCGAATTTCCGAGAGCGAATCGCTGAACGCGATCGAGTTGCCGACGACGCTGAGATTGGCTTGCAACGTCGCCTCGCCCAAGAGCGACGCGAGTCCCACGAAACCGCCATCGCCGCCCTTGAGGAAGTACCCGATCGAGCAGCAGTCGGGATGGCTGCAGGGTAGCGCGATCAGATCGCGCGCGGCGATGCCGTTCTGCGACTGTTCGTGCAGGCGGCGCAGGACGCCGGTCGTCGTCACGCGGTCCAGCGGATCGATGCCCGGCGCGCGACCCGAACCGAAGATCGGTTGAAAATTCGCGCCGCCCACGAACGGCGTCGCGAACATCGTATCGACGACCTCGCCGATCAGATGCGCGTTCTGCTTGGTCACCGTCATCACGAGCGTCGTGAAGACCTTGGCCTCGGATAAGCGCCTTACCGCGCGGGCCTTGACGTCGCGCAAATCCTGGCCCCGCAGATAGAGTTGGGTTGCCGCCTCCTGACCGTCGTATTGGAGATAGACTTCGACGCGGTCGCGAAACGACGCCAAGAAATCGACGAAGGCGTCTTCGTTCGCGATCCGCACACCGTTGGTATTGATCAGGATGCGCGTGATCGGCAGCGGCGCGAGCCGTTCCACGATCTCGCGAATCGACGGGTGGACGGTCGGCTCGCCGCCGCTGAGCATCACGACGTCGAGGTGCCCGTTCTCGCGTTCGATCGCGGTCCGGACCGCGCGCTCGACGTTCTCGAGCGGCAGGTACTGCGTCGCATGCGGGCTCGAACTCGTGAAGCAGGCCGGGCAGCTGAGATTGCACTGGCTCGTGAGATCCAAGAGATAGATGCACGAGTGCTGCAGGTGCGCGGGGCCCAGCCCGTACTCGTAGCCCATCGGAACCGGGAAGATCTCGCGCGTGTCCGGGTTGATCGCCTTGGTCGGCACGCGCCACTGCTGCAAGTACTGCCAGAGCTCGGCATCTTCTTCGTACAGCGACCAGACTTCGCCGTGCCCGCGCCGGCAGAAGCGGCGCAGATACACGCGGCCGTCCCGCCTCACGAGGTGGCCGTCGCAAATGTCGGTGGGAAATTCCGGATCGAATTCCTCGGACTCCGCGAAACACCGCGGACACACGGCCCGGACGCTCTTGAGAATCGTATAATCGCGTGTTTCGAGCACGGTTACCGCCTTATCGGTGCGCGGGCGTATACGCCGGATGGGGCGCGGCGTGCTGGAGTTGTATGAATGCCGCGAAATCGCAGAGCGAGAGTCCTCCGAGTGCGATGATGACCGTTGTCAACCCGGCGACCCGAAAGAAAACCGGCAGCCGAGCGACCGGCGTGAAGAGGAACGCCATCACGAGCGCGAGCACGATCGTTTCGATGAGGTAGATCGCGGCGATTCCGCGGTCTTGAAGGCCGAAGGTCCGTCCGCCGTACGTGGGCAGCAACGCGAGGACCACGAAAAGAACCGGCCCGACGATCACCCCGGTCGCGGCGCCGAAAACGATCGCAGGGCCGTTCGCCTTCGCGACGGCGGGCGCCGCCGCGGCGTTCAAATGTCCGCACCGGCTGCAATGTTGACCTTCGGCAACGTTTTCAAGCCCGCAGTTCGCGCAGTTCAACGAACGCTCAGGCGGCGACCGGGCGGCGCGACGCCAGTAGCGGCCGCAATTTGTAGAGCGCGAAGGCCAGGCCCCCGGCGCATCCGAGTTGCGCGAGCGTCAGCCCGAGTTGCGTCGTGGCCCCCGCGCGCACGAATTCGATCGCGAACCGCGTGATGCAGAAGAGCGCGATCTGGACGTAGAGCAGGCCGTTCTCGGGCAGCACGCGCTTGCGGTCGAGCCACACGAGAAACGTGAAGCTCAGCGCGGCGGCCAAGCTCGAATACAGTTGCGCGGGCTGGCGGAGGGCGCCGTGATCGTGAACGGAGACGGCCGCCGTCGTGATCTTCCCGTAACAGCAGCCGCCCACGAAACACCCGAGGCGACCGACGGCTTCGCCCGCCGGGACCGCGAGCGCGAACAGGTCACCCGTCGGGCGCGTGATCCCCAGGCGCCGCTTCAGCGCGACGACCGCCAGGAACCCGCCCAGGATCCCGCCCTCGATCGTCTTGCCCGGCGCGCCGGCGGCCAGCAATTGCGCGGCGTTGGCACCGAGGAGTCCGCCGATGAGCCCGCCGGCCATCAAAAGCCGCATCCCGTCCGTATCGAGGCCGCGCCGCCGGGCCGCCCAGCGGAAGACGACGGGCCCGACGATAGAGGCCGCCGCGTACAGAGGCATCGCCAGCAGCCAACGGACGTAATCGGGAATCGAATCCAATTCGGAGCGCTCCCTGCGAGCGTGGGAGTCTTGCCGCTCGACCGGTCGATTGCCTTGTATCCAGGCTTAGGGGCGGCCGCCATTGTAACCCACGGTCGTAGAGCGTCCTCGTGCTCACAATGCCATTCCCGCAGACTCAGGGTACGGCGAGTTCGGGCTAAGCGTGACGCGCATTGCCTCGATTTGGAATAATCGACTAGCGCCGAAGCACTTCGGCCGCCAGGGCGGCGGCCTTGGCCCGTGCGAGTTCACGGATTTCCCGGACGCGTTCCGGCGGCTGCCCCTTGGGATCGGGCAGTCCCCAATCGTCGTCCACGCGCGCAATGCCTTCGACGTCGCAACCCATCGTCACGATGCGCCCGGCACGCGCGATGCTCGCCGGATCGACGAGCTTGGGAAGCGCGTCCGAAATATCGAGGCCGATCTCCGCCATTGCCGCCACGACGCCGGGATCGGGCCGATCCGCCGCGATCGTGCCCGCCGACGCGACCTCGACCGCATCTCCCGCGAAACTTCGCAAGAAGGCCTCCGCCATCTGGCTGCGGCCCGTGTTGTGCTTGCACACGAAGAGCACGAACGGCCTTAGTATCTTTTCCTTGACGGCAACGTCGACGTATCGGCCGTCGAGCCGGCCCTGCTCTTCGAAGGTGCCGACGTCGCGGTAGCCGAGCTTGCGGTAGAGCCGCGTGCCCGCCTCATTTTCAGCTAACGCGAACAGGACGATCTTGTGGAAGTCCGCGCGGCGAGCGAAGCCTTCGATCGCGTTCAGCAGCACGCTCCCCACGCCCGTTCCCCGCGAGCTTCGTTCGACGTAGACGGAGAGGTCGGCGACGCCCGCATAGGCGCAGCGGTGCGAGTACGGGTTGAGCGACGCCCAGCCCGCGATGCGGCCGTCGCGCTCCGCGACGATCACGCGATACCGGCCGTCGTTGCGCGCGGCGTACCACTCGCGAACGTCGTCTTCCGACTTGGCGTCGAGGTCCAGAGTCGCGTTCCCGTCGGCGATGCCTTGGTTGTGGATCGCGCGGATGTCCGGAAGATCGGATTCTTCGGCGGTGCGCACGCGAATCGCCCGGTCGGTGCCGGTGGGCGTCACGGCAGAACTGCGGCCACGACCACGGGCCGGTGGTCGAACCACATAAAGAGCGCGGTCGCAGCCGCGGCGCCCGCCACCTGCGCGAGCGCGAACGGTGCCACGTCGCTCGGGCGAATGCCCGCGAACGTGTCGCTGAGCGCGCGCGCGATCGTCACGGCCGGGTTGGCGAACGACGTCGACGACGTGAACCAGTAGGCGCCTACGATGTACGCCGCAACCGCGAAGGGCGCCGACCCGGGTCGCGTTCGCGCGCAACCCAAAATAACGGCGAGGAGGCCGAAGGTGGCGACGAACTCGCCCAGCCACTGGCCGCCGCCCGAGCGCGCGCGTTGGGCGAGCGAAAAGAGCGGCAGGCCAAACATTCGGTTCGCAATCGCGACTCCCGCGACCGCGCCGGTTACCTGCGCCGCGATATACGCCGGGACGTCGCGCCACGATATGCCGCGACGCCAGGCGTCGGCCAGCGTGACGACCGGATTGAGGTGCGCGCCGGAGATCGGTTCGAACGCAAGGATGATCGCGAGCAGCGCGCCGCCGGTCGCCAGAGCGTTCGCGAGGAGCGCAAGCGCCGCGTCGCCGCCAGACAGCCGCTGCGCCATGATCCCCGATCCGATCACGGCGGCCAACAGGAGCGCCGTTCCGACGGCCTCAGCTGCGGCGCGACGCGCGAGCGTCACTTCAACAGCACGCGGGCACGGCTGCCGCGTCGCGGGCTTCGGTTTCCGTCAGTACGTGGTACGTTTCCCAGCGACGGCCGTTGGGATCGGTTGCCCAGACCTTATTCTGAACCGCGTAACAGCACGTCTCTTCGGTCTCGACCTCGATGCTATAGCCGGCCGCCTGCAGCCGCGCGATCGCCGCATCGACCGCCTCCGGCGCGTCGACGACGATACCGTAGTGCGCGCCTTCGCAGATGCAGGCCTGGGGATCGAGATCGAGCGCCAGTTCGAGGCCCGGCGTTTCGGTGAGGAACAGCGCGTAGGCGCCGTAGTGTTTGACCGGTTCGGCCTGCAATAACGTCCGGTAGAACGCGACGCTCGCGGCCAGATCGTGGGTCGCGAAGTTAAGGTGCAGCTTCAAGCGAAAACCTCCGCGGGAAGCACCGACGCGAGCGCGGCGTCGAGCCGGTCGCGCGCACCGGCGGCGAGCGAATAATAGCCCCAAGTGCCGCGCCGCACGGAATCGACGAGCCCGGCATCCTTGAGGAGTTTGAGATGGTGCGAGACGGTCGACTGGTTGAGGCCCAGGCCCGCGGTGAAGTCGCAGACGCACACTTCGGTCGCGGCCCGCGCCAGGGTGGCCAGGATCGCGACCCGCGCGGGGTCGGCTAGCGCTTTGAAAAGCGTTGCCTCAGCGGTCAAATCGCGATCGTAGACAGCCGTTTCCGGACAACACCTTTGCATCGACATTTTTCGATGCTACCACATTCATCGATGAACGTCAATGCAACTACAATTCCGCGTTCGATCTTCGCGCAAACGGTCGAAGCGCAGATCACAGGATCTCGCGTAAGATCGTGAGTACGCGACGGAAGGCCGCGAGATCGCCGTCGCCAAGGTCGCGTAGGCGCGCTTGCAGCCGCGCAACGCGTTGGGCCCGGCCGCGCTGCATCAAAGGCGCGGCCCTTCGCGGTGATCTGCAGGCGCACGAAACGCCGATCCGCCGGATCGATGCTGCGCCGAGCCAGCCCGGCTGCGACCAGCGCGGCAGCGATGCGCGTCATCGTCGGTAGCGAGACCTGTTCGGCGCCGGCCAATTCACCGAGCGTCGCATCACCACCGAACGCAAGCACGGAGAGCGCTGACAGCCGCGCGGAAGTCAAGCCGAGCCGGGCGTCCTCGCGGCGCGCGTCGCGCAACAACGCGATCGCAACCGAGTGAAGCTCGGCGGCGATTTCAGCGACGCCGCTTGACACTTTCAACCTCCGCTGATGTGCTTAGCATAGCTAAGCACTTGTTTCGGAGGCCCAATGAGCGAATCCACCCAGCAGCGCGTTTCCATGCTGATGCTCGGCTGCACCGACCTGGCGCGCTCGTTACACTTCTACGAAACGTTGCTGGGCTTTCGCAAGCTGGGCGGGGCGGGCGATCTCCTCTTTCTCGACGCAGGCAACCTGCGGGTCGGCTTGAGCGGGAGCCTCGCGCAGGCGCGGCCGCCCGGTGAGGAGTCGTTCGAGGTCGTGCTCGCGACGCAAAGCGTCCGTACCGAGTTCGAGCGGCTGAGCGCTGCCGGGGCTACGGTCCTCCACGGACCGCGCTCCATCGACGGCACGAACGAAGTCGCTAACCTCGCCGACCCGGATGGCCACGTGATCTCGCTCTTCGGGCCACCTTGACCGTTTGGCCGCAAAAGTTCTCCGGCGCAACGCCGAAGTCTGCGCTCGTGCCGCCCTCACTGCGCCTCCCGCCCGGTCCACGGGGCCTCGAAATCGCCGGCTTTTTCGGGCGCCGCGGGTTCGGGGGCACGCTTGACTTCCTGAGCTCGCAGGCGCGCCGTCACGAATCGCTCTTCGCGTTCCGCATCTTCGGCCGGCGCGTGTACGTGCCGAGCGATCCCGAACTGATCCGCCAAGTGCTCGTCGTTCAGCAGCACCGCTTCGCCCGCGCGCCCGGCGCCGCGCTTTTGCGCGAGATCGTCGGCACGAGCCTCGTTACCGCGGAGGAGCCGCTCCATCGCGAACGCCGCCGAATGTTGCAGCCGGCATTCGGGCGCCGCCAACTCGCGCTCTACGGCCAAACGATGTCCGAGGTTGCCCGCGAGGCCGCCGCGGACGTGCGTGACGGAGAGTCGTGGGACGCCGGCGCGGCAATGACCCAGCTAACGCTCGAGGTGACGGCCCGGACCCTCTTCGGAGCGGATGCCGGTCCGCATGCCCGGGCGATGAGCGCGTCGCTCGCGCGCGCGATGTCCGCCGTCTCACGGCTCGGCCCGCTCGTCGAGGTGCTGCCGCCCAAGGTCGCCGGTCTGCGCCGCTACCTTCCGCTTCCAGTGAACGCGGACTTCCGTCGGGCGCGCCGGGACTTGCGCCGGATCGTGCACGAACTCGTCGACACGCGCCGCGCCGGCCGGAGCGCGCCGGCGGGCGACGTTCTCGACCTCGTGCTGGCCGCGCGCGACGACCGCGGCTCCGCCTTCGACGACGACGCGCTGGCCGACGAACTCGCAACCCTGTTGTTGGCCGGACACGAAACCACCGCTTCGGCGCTCACGTGGACGTGGTATCTCCTATCGCGGCATCCCGCGGCCGCCGCACGCTTACGCGACGAACTGCGTTCCGTGCTCGGCGACCGCGATCCCGAGCCCGGCGACTTGCCTGCGTTGCGCTTTACGAATGCCGTGATCTCAGAAGCGCTGCGCCTCTATCCTCCGGCTTCAGCCTTCGGCCGGCGGGCGCTCGAAGCGTGCGAACTCGGCGGCTACGTCGTGCCGCGCGGCTCGAGCGTCGTGATCAGCCCGTACGCGATTCATCGAAACCCGCGCTACTTCGCCGAGCCGGAGCGCTTCGTGCCGGAGCGCTGGTTCGCTGCGCCGCCGCCCGAGTTCGCGTACGTTCCGTTTGGAGGCGGCGCCCGGCGTTGCATCGGCGACGCGTTCGCGCGCACCGAGGCGCTGCTGGCGCTCGCCACGTTCGCGCGCCGCTTCCGCTTTACCGCGGGCGACTTGACGCCGATCGGAATCGCCTCGGCAACTTTGCGTCCGGCCCGGCCGATTCTCTTGCACGTAACGTCGCTCACACGAACCAAAGCGACGGGACGCCGCCCCGCGATGCGTTAGGCGCGACGCCTAGCCGTTTCGAGGTACGACGTCGTGGAACCCAAGCCGCCACCTTCGACGTGTTTACCTTAGCCACGCATCGTGCTTGCCTAACCGGCGCCTCACCGGCATGCGGTTCACTCATGGGCCGCGCCTCGGCCCGTCCCCCGCGCTCCGGCCTCACGGCCTTTGCGGGCGACTGTCGCGACTATCGGCGACATTCACATCATCGCATGCCACTATGACACATCCCTGGCACACACCGCCTGTCAATAGACGCCCCAATCTGCAACGCACTCCGCCACGCTTCGCACTGCAGTGCCCCACCGGCAGACCGACGGATCCCCGGGCGTGCGTCGCTCGCATCCAGCATTGCCACCAGGGAATAGTTTTCCGCATAAGTAACGACCGCGAACAATCGCTTTTCGAGGTGAGCCGTGGCGCAACCCGAACCGCAGGAAAGGCAACCGGGACCGTTCACGCTATTGAGCGAGCTCGAACCCGATCAACGCACGGCGTTTTTGGCGGCGTTCCTCGGCTGGACGCTCGATGCGTTCGACTTCTTCTTGGTGACCTTCGTGGTCGCGAAGATCGCCGACGAATTCAAGATGTCGATTCCGGTCACGGCCTTCGCGATCACGATCGCGCTGATGTTCCGTCCGCTGGGCGCGTTGATTTTCGGCGCGGCCGCCGATCGCTGGGGGCGACGCCGGCCTTTGATGTTCAACATCATCTTCTACTCCCTCATGGAATTGCTCTCCGCATTCGCGCCCAACTTCACGGTGTTCTTAGTGCTGCGGGCGCTATACGGCATCGGCATGGGCGGCGAGTGGGGCGTGGGCGCGGCGCTCGCGCTCGAGACCCTGCCGACGAAGGCACGCGGCCTGGCGAGCGGCATCTTGCAAGAGGGGTACGCGACCGGTTATCTCTTGGCCGCCGTCGCTTATTTCCTGGTCTTCCCGTATTTGGGCTGGCGCGGCATGTTCGTGATCGGCGTGCTGCCCGCGCTGCTCGTGCTCTACATCCGTTTCCGCGTCAAGGAATCGCCGGTCTGGGAGAGCGGCCAAGCCCGCCCAGCCGGCGAAGGCGGGAACGTGCTGGCTTCGTTCGGCAAACACCCCCTGCTCTACGTTTACGCGATCCTCTTGATGACGGCGTTTAATTTCATGTCGCACGGGACGCAGGATCTCTACCCGACGCTGCTTCAGAAGCAGCACGGTTTGACCGTCGGCGCGACGTCGTCCGTCGTGATCGTAGCAAATATCGGAGCGATCATCGGCGGCACGCTCTTCGGATTTTACTCGCAACGTCTCGGACGCCGGAGAGCGATCTTGATCGCCGTCGTCCTCGGAGCGTTAGCGATTCCGGTCTGGCTGTACTCGCCGTCCGTCCCGCTGCTCGCGCTCGGCGGTTTCTTGATGCAGTTCTGCGTCCAAGGCGCCTGGGGCGTGATTCCGGTCCACTTGAACGAGCTCTCGCCCGGCAACGTGCGCGGCTCCTTCGCCGGGCTCACGTATCAGCTCGGCAACCTGTTCAGTGCCGGCGCCGCGCAGATCGAAGCGGCGTTCGCGGCCAAGTTCACCTTGCCAGGCGGCGGCGCAAACTACGCGCAGGCGCTTTCGTACATCGCGTTGATCGTCTTCGCGGCCGTCTTCATCTTAACCGCGGTCGGGCGCGAGCGACGCGGCATCGAGTTAACTTGGGAAAACGATTGAGCAGCTGACTCGCGGAGCGATCGAGCAGCCGACTTGGCAAAAACCATTAAGCCGCTGACTTTTGCAGGAAAGCCACTAGTCGCGCGTTGACTTCGTCCGGGCATTCGAGGTGCACGAAGTGACCGGCATCGGGCACGATGACCGATTCGACGCCGGCCGCAAAGAGCTCGGGATTCGGCCGCGCGACGTCCGCGCCGATGCAGCCGTCGTTGGCGCCGTGAACGGCGAGCGACGGCGGCGCGAGCGGTTCCCGCCCGAGCCGATTTTGCATGGCCTTGAGCTCCGGGGCAACGTCGCCGGGATAGAGCGAGTTGTGATAGAGCGCGCAGACCGCGCCGGCCACCCCGGGTGCGCCGAAGCGTGACTTGAGATCGCGCATGAACTCCGGGTCGGGCGTATAGCCCGGCGACCAATCCCGCCACAACTCGTCGACGAGTGCGAAGTCATCCGCGCGCAGCCCGGCTTCCCCGAGCGGTCCGGCGAGGTAATACATGTACCACGAACGGCGCCGCTGGGCCGCGTTGCCCACGAGCGCTTGGGCCATCGCGCGGCCGTAGGGCACGGCGATGGTCACGAGCCGCTCGACGCGCTCGGGCGCGAGGAGTGCGGCCGCCGTGACCGCGCCGACGCCCCAATCGTGACCGACCAGCGTCGCGCGTTCGGCACCGAACGCCTCGATCAGCGCGACGGCGTCGAGCCCCAGCGCCGACGTGGCGAAGGTTCGGGGTTCGGAGAGCGCCGCCGGCGCGTACAAGCGCAGCACCGGGGCGACGGCCCGAAAACCGGCCGCGGCCAGGGCGGGCAGTTGATAGCGCCACCCGAGCGGCGAGTCCGGGAAACCGTGGAACAGGAGCACGAGCGGACCCGTGCCCTGCTCGACGTATTCGAAGTCGAGTCCGTTCGCGCGGACGGACCCGCTGCGAAAGTTCGCGCTCAGCTGCCGCGTTTCGCCCGAATCGTCGAGTCGCCGCTGAACTGTTCAACGACCTTGCCCGACTCGGGATCGACGGTATAGAGCAGGTCCGCGATGTCGTCGGCGTGGTCTTCCTCGTCCTGGAGAAGTTCCTCGAAGAGCCGCCGGCTTACCGGATCGGCCGAGCCGAAGAACGTCACGACGTCGCTATAGATCTTGATGACGACTCGCTCGGCGACGAGGTCTTCGCGCAAGAGGTCGGCCAGCGTGTGGCCGCTTTTGAACGACGAGAAGGCGCGCGAGGTGATGCCCTCGGGGTCGAAGTTCGGTACGCCGCCGAGCTGCTTTATGCGCTCGGCGATCCGTTCGAGGTGACCCTGTTCGTCCTGCCAATGCTCTTTGAACATCGCTTGCAACTGAGCCTGATGGATCGAGGTGGTCATGTAGTAATGCTGCTGGTAGCGCAGCACGCAGATGATCTCCGAAGAGAGCGCGGCATTGAGCACTTCGTACACCCGGTCGAGCGGAAGCGTGTAGTACGGCGTGACCGCGCCTTCCTCGAGCGCTTCCTTCACCCGTGCTTCGACCGTCTTGACGTCGGACAAAAACGACATTCAAATATCTCCCCTAGCTGAGCGCGTGACCTTCCATCCGTAGCGCGTTGGCCCCCCCGCCCGTAGATACGATCTTTCGGTCGAGGCCCGACGGCCCTCCCCGAATTGAGATGCCCCCGAGCAGGCGCGGCTCTCAGCTCAGGCGTTTGCCGCTGCTCAGCATCGCCGCGGCCTTCTGCGCGCGCGCGATCCGCGTCTCGGGCTTCTTCGCAGAGGCGATCCAGTCGGCATACTCTTTGCGATGGGAATACGACAGGGACGCGAAAGCATCGCGCGCGGCGCGCGCCGTCCTCAAGGCGTCGTCGAGTTCGGGCGGCACGGCTACGGCCCGCTCAGCGGTATCGCGCTCCATCACGACCGTGACCGCGTCGCCCCGCTTCGCTCCGGCACCTGCCTGCAGCGCTTTGTTCACCACCATATAATGGGTTCCGTCGCCTTCGGGCACGACCGACGTGCGGAACGAGAAACCGTTGATCGTGCCGCACACCGGCACGCGGCCCTTCGAACCGAAGGCCGCCTGCACGTCGAACGGAATCGCGATGTAGACCCAGGCCAAACCGGGACCGCGCCCGAGCAGCTCGGTCTCGAACTCCTGTTTCATCGCCGTCAAGAACCTTTCCGCGGCGCCCACGCACCGTCGACTTCAATCGCTTCGTCGTCACCAGGCCACGGCGGCATCGTGGCGATCAGCACGTCGAGTGGACCCGGCCCGTCGTTGCGCCATTGGAAACTCGTGCCCGCGGGCAAGCTGAAGCTGCGGCCCTCGCGCAACTCGGACACGTCTTCGCGCTCGCCGGACTTGCGCCAAATGCGCCCCGTGCCGCGCAGGCAGAACCAGAGTTCGTCCACGCTGCGATGCCGGACGGCACGCGCCGTCTGCGCCGCCGCCAGCCTGGCATGACATAAACTGCCGTGCGGCGTCTTTCCGAGTAGACGAATCTCGGAGCCGTCGGGAGCGAGGCAATCGGCGGCTGCGGGAAGCGCCGCGTCTTCGAAGAGCGCCATCGCCGGAAGAGTTCGACGATGACCCGCGCGCTTGCTCGTTTCACGACCCTAACCATGGGGGAAACCTGTAGCTAGCTCCCAGGTAGGATCAAGCTTCGTATGATTGGTTAAGGCGATGGGTCGGCACGTTCTCTTGGTCCTGTGCGATACCGTTGACCGCGCCGGCGGCACGGAATCGTATCTCGCCCGCGTGCTGCCGGCGCTCGCCAGGCGCGGTCTCGCGGTGCAAATCGCGGCGCGGCAGGTCGTCGAACCCGGCGCGTTCGGCTCGCCGGCCCGCGAATTCGGATGGGCTGCGGATGACCGGCCCGCCGATCCGGCGGCGGCCGCTGCGGTGGCGGCCGAGATCGATGCGTTGCGTCCCGACGCCGTGTTGACCTCGAACGTCCACGACCCGGGCGTCCTCGCGGTCGCCAGAAGAGCGCGGCGCCTGATCGTTCGCGTGCACGATCACCGGCTCTTCTGCCCGCAGGGCGACCGCCAATTCCCGCACTTCAAAGCGCACTGCGCGCACCCGATGGCCACGTCGACCTGCCTGTTCAACGCGGTCCTGCGCGGCTGCGGCGCGGGCCCGCACGCGCGAACGTTGCAGCTCCTGCGTTCGCGTCAAGCCCTGCGCGCGGGCGTGCTGGCCGCAGATCGGGTCGTCGTGTCCTCGCGTTTCATGGCGCGTCTCTGCGAGCTCAACGGCGTGGCCGCACACCGGATCGCGACGATTCCGCCGCCGGTCGGCGGTGAAGTCGCCCAGTCGGCGGCACAGCGCCCCGCGCGAGATCGCGTCCTATTCGCCGGCCGGTTGGTGCGCGATAAAGGCCTCGCATCGCTGATTCGCGCGGTTGCCCGGATCGCGCCCGAACGCCGGCCGTTGCTGGCGGCGGCGGGCGAGCCGACGCACGAAGCGCGGCGCTTGCCGGGCCTGGCCGCGCGGCTCGGCGTGGAGTTCGCGATGCTTGGGAAACTCTCGCCGCGCGAACTCGAAGCAGAGATCGACGCCTCGACCCTGATTGCGATGCCGTCGCTCTGGCCCGAACCCTTCGGCCTGGGCGGCATCGAAGCGCAGGCGCGCGGGCGACCGGTCGTCGCGTACGACGTCGGCGGGATCGGCGAATGGATGGGAAGCGCCGGCCGTCTGGTCCCGCGCGGCGACGAGAGCGCCTTGGCACGCGCGATCACCGACGTCGCGGACCCGGCGCGCTGGCCGGCGTTCTCGGCGGCAGCCCTAGCCCAAGCGACGGCGTACCGGGTGGAGCACCATGCCGCCGCCTTACTCGAACTGATCGGTCTCGCGCCGGCGCGCGAAGGAGTAGCAATCTGAAGATCATCGTAATCGGCGGCGACGGCTATTGCGGTTGGGCGAGTTCGCTCCACCTCGCCGCGCGCGGCCACGACGTTACCATCCTGGACAGCCTCGTGCGCCGCACGTGGGATCGCGAACTCGGCGTTTCCTCGCTAACGCCGATTCGCTCGATCGAGGAGCGGCTGGCAGCGTGGAACGGGCTCGCCGGCCGCCCCATCGGATTCCGAGCGTGCGACGCGACAAACTATCCGGCGCTCCTGGAGGCGTTCCGTGCGACGCGCCCCGATGCGATCGTGCACTTCGGCCAGCAGCGTAGCGCGCCGTTTTCGATGATGAACCACGATGCGGCGGTCGCCACGCTCGTCAACAACACGATCGGCAACATGAACGTCCTGTGGGCGATGCGCGAGGCCGCTCCGGACGCTCACCTCGTCAAACTGGGGACGATGGGCGAGTACGGCACGCCCAATATCGAGATCGAGGAAGGCTTCATCCGGATCGAGCACAAGGGCCGAAGCGACCGGCTTCCCTTTCCGAAGCAACCCGGATCGTTCTACCACTTGACCAAAACCAGCGACAGCGACCATATCTATTTCGCCTGCCGCGCTTGGGGTCTGCGCGCGACCGATCTGAACCAAGGCGTCGTGTACGGACTCTCCACCGAAGAGACGGCCGGGTGCGAAGGGCTGGTGAACCGGCTCGACTACGACGGCGTCTTCGGAACGGTGCTCAACCGGTTTTGCATCGAAGCCGCGCTCGGAGTTCCGCTCACGGTCTACGGACTCGGCGGCCAGACCCGCACGTTCATCAATATTCGAGACACCGCGCGGTGCGTCGCGCTGGCCGTCGAAAGCCCCGCCGATGCCGGAGAATTTCGAGTGTTCAATCAATTCACGGAGATCTTCAGCGTGCTCGAACTCGCGCGCCGCGTCCGGCGCGTCGCCGCACGGCGCGGGCTCGAACCACGAATCGAACACCTGCCCAATCCGCGGGTCGAACGCGAAACGCACTATTACAGCAGCACCAACGAGCACTTGCTTTCGCTCGGGCTCGAACCGCGGCTGCTCGACGACGGCGTGCTCGACGAGCTGATGTCGGCCGCCTTGCGGTTCCGCGACCGCATCGACCCGGCGCAAATCGCGCCGGCCATCCGTTGGGGCGCTCCGCGCGATGCGCGGGGTCCGCTCGCGCCGGCCCCGGCCGTCTCGGCATAGGCCGCACGCGGCCCTGAAACATCCGGCGCGGTCGTCCGTATGCGAGGTATGCATTATCGGTCGGCGGCCCTTGCCAGTTTCGTCCTCGTCCTCGGCCTTGGTTCGGTCGCCGGCGCCCAGCCGCTCGGCGGCGCCGGCGCCGAAGCGGTGCTCCGAGCCTCGGCGAGCGCGCTCGGCGCGGATAATCTGCCCCATCTCACGTCGCTTCACGAGAGCGCGACTGGTACGGCAATCGGGTTGCCCGCGCAGGCCGAATCGTACACAGACCTCGCGGCGGGCGGCACGTTCGCAATCTATACGAAGACGGGGTCGTTCACGCAAGATTTCGGCTACGACGGGAGTTCCGCTTGGACGCGCGATTCCGGCGGCGCGGTCTGGGTCGACGGGAGCGAGCAGGGACATGCCGCCGCGGTCAACGAGGCGTTCCGCGAGTCTTACGCGCTGTGGACGCCGTCGCACGGCGGCGCGACTGTGACCCTCGCGTCGCCGCAATCGGATGCCGGCCGGACCTACGACGTCCTCCGCGTAAGCGCCCCCGGAAGCGTCGTCCCGTTCGACGTTTGGATCGACCGGGCGACGCATCTTCCGGCCCGGTACGTCGAAACGGCCGCCGCCGTAACGACGACGACGATTCTTGGCGACTATCATTCGGTCGCGGGCGTTCAACTTGCGTTCACGAACGATCAGAAATCCGATCAAGGCAATGAGACGAATTTTCACATAACCCACGTCGACGTGGGCTCGTCGGGTGTCGAGCCTGGCGAGATAGCCGCGAAAATCCGCAAGCCCGCCGAGGACCTGCACGACTTCTCGATCTCGGGCGGATCCGAAACGAGCGTCCCATTCGAGCTGATCGACAACCACGTCTATCTCGATGTGATGCTCAACGGTAAGGGACCGTATCGTTTCATCTTCGACACGGGCGGCGCGAACGTCATCGACCCCGCCGTGGCGCGCGAAATCGGCGCAGTTGCGGCCGGCAGCGCACAGGGCGGCGGTGTCGGCGCGGCGACCGAATCCGTCGCTTTCGCGCCGGTAAACTCGCTGCGGGTCGGCAACGCGGAAGTGCGCGATCAGATCTTCGCGGTCTTGCCGGTGCGCGCCGGCTTCGGCGTCGGCGCCAGCGCGCCCGTCGACGGTCTAATCGGCGCCGAAGTGTTGGCGCGCTTCGTCACGGTATTCGATTACGCTCACAAGCGCGTGGTCTTCGAACTACCCGGCGCGGTCGCGCAGGGCACGAGCATACCCTTCGTTTTCGACGGAACGCAACCGGAAATTCCCTGTGCGATCGATTCGATCGCGGGCCAATGCACGATCGATACCGGTAGCCGCTCGTCGCTCGACCTGCTCGCCCCGTTCAGCGCGGCGAACCCGACGGTCGTTCCGGCCGGCGCGACGGCACCCGGTCTCAACGGATTCGGCGTCGGCGGCGGCGACGTCGGACGCCTGGGCCGGGTGACGTCCGTGCAAATCGGACCGTACGACCTCAAGAACCTCGTTGCCGGCTTCAGCACGGCGACGGCCGGCGCGTTCGCGGTGCCCGGCATCGAGGCAAATATCGGAGGCGGCGCGCTCGCGCGCTTCACCGTCACCTTCGACTACGTGCGCCAGACGATGAGCCTCGAACCGAACGCCGCGTTCGCCGTGACCGACAGCAACGAACGCGCGGGCCTGTTCCTCATCAACCAAGGCGGGCTGGTCGTCGCGGCAGTGCGCCCGGGAACGCCGGCCGCCGACGCGGGAATCGTTCGCGGCGACGTGATCGCGGGCGTCGACGGAATCCCGAGCGATCGTTTGACGCTGGGCAGCGCGAGGGCTTCGTTCCGGCGCGCCAGCGGGACGAAGCTGGTGCTTCAGATCTTGAGCAAAGGCGCATCGGCGCCGCACGCCGTGACCCTGACCCTGCGCGACTACGTGTGAGCGTGTGCCTCGATCCAGGCGACGACGCTCTCGAAGAGTTCGTCGCCGCCGGGGTCGTTGGTCGGCTCGTGATAGCCGCCCGGAACGACGCGTAGCTCGATCGTTCCGGCCGGCGCGGCGGCGACGAAACGCTGCGACCCGCTCAGCGGAACGATGCGGTCGGCATCGCCGTGAACGATTAGCGCAGGAACGCACCAGCCGGGGGCTTCACGCAAGGCCGCTTCGCCGGCCAACATCATCTCGGTCGCGGTGCGTAGCGGCACCCGGCCGAAATGGGTCAGCGGATCGGCGAGAAAGGATGGCGCGATCGCGGGCGTCCGCGAGAGCGCCGCGGTTTCGAGCGGAGCGAACGGTAGCGCCGGGGCGATTTCGGCCAGCGCGCGAGCGAGCGAGCGAAGCGGCGCGGGCACGTCGTCACCGATTCCAAGCGCCGGCGCGAACAGCACAAGGCCGCTGAGGCCGCCCGGATCGCGCTGGGCGCCGCGAATCGCGAGCAGCCCGCCCATGCTTTCGGCCATCACGAGGAGCGGGAGCCCCGGTGCCGCCGCGCTCACGCGCGCCCGCATCGTTAGCGACTCCTCGACCAGCACGTCGAAGCGCTCGACGAGGCCCCGCCGCCCCGGCGAACGGCCATGTCCGCGCAAGTCGTAGGCGAACGCGTCGATTCCGGCCCGAGCGAGGCGGTGAAGCTTGGTCGCGTGGCGGCTCGCGTGCGTCGCGAAACCGTGCAGGAGCAGTACCGCGGCACGTGGCTCGGCGGCCGGCACGCGATAGGCAGCGAGCTCCACGCCGGCGGCCCACGTTTCGAGGGGCGGTTCCTCACTGCCGCGATGCATCGTACCTCGCACCTTCGGCGCCGCGATGCGGAACGCTTTCGCGGGCGGCGACGCAAACAGCTAACGCCGGGCGGGCCAGGCATCCGCAACGAAAGATTGAATCCCGCGGCCATGTCGAGACGTCGCATACTCGCCATGCTCGCACTCGCGGGCTGCGCGCTCATCGTCGTGCCGGTCGCGTTCGCGTCTCCCGCTCGCGCGCAATCGGAGGGCAGCGCTCCGGCAAGTGGTCAAGCGTTCCACCCGATCAATCCGGCCGACCTGCCGTCGAGTTCGATCGACACGGATTTTTCGCCGGCCAATGCGGCGTTGCTCAAAGCGGCTTTCGCGCGCTACATCGCGTACGTTCACGCGCACGGCGACCGGCTCGACCACTTGCCGCCTGAACCGAGCCTGCGCCTGAAGACGATCGCGGGCACGACGATCGATAGCAAAGCGCTGTTCCTCGAGCTCAATAGCGTTCAGGCCCGGCTCACGAGCAACGGATTATCGCTAAAGAATCCCGAACTGGCGCGAACCGTGCCGCTCGCAAAGGCGTTCGCCACGCCCAAGCCGGTCGCGACCATTACGCCGCCTGCGAAACCGGCGACGCCCGCACCGGCTCCGGTTGCCTCGCTCGCGCCGCTCGCGGTGCCGTCGAGTTCGGCCACCTGCGCGCCGGGCACGCCCGAACCGCGCATCTTCGATTCGAGCCGCGCCTGGAAACAGGTCCAAACCCTGGCCGCTAACGCGCCGGGCGGAACGCTGAACCGCTGCGACCTCGATTTCGAACCCGAGCTTACCGAAGTCGAGTCGGGCTCGCCGCACGGCGCGATTCCCGACATCTCGGCCACGACGCCGCCGCTGAGTTTCGGGAAGAACCATCTCGCGGGCGGCTCCTTCATCAACCAAGTGGGCCTGAGCAAGGGCGGCGCCTTGCTGACGGTCAAGTCCGACGTGCAAGCGTTCGCGCTAAACCAGAGCTTCGACGTTTTGCGAATCGACGCGTCGGTCGACCGCAGCGATCCCAAAAACCTCGCGGCGCAGTTGTCGTTTTCGGTCGGACAGGCGTCGATCTACAAGATCGATCAAAGCACCAATCCGAATTACTCGTTTCACCTGACGCCGCAAAAAGTCGTCGGCATCGTGCCCCCGTTTCGTCAGCGTTACGGCCCCGCTTCGTTCGAGGTTGATTGCGAAGGCAAAGTCGGCATCGACGGACAGGTCGTAACGACGCCGTACGGCGTCTACCTCAGCGCGAAACCGACGATCCTCGTGCAAATCGACGGCGGCCTTTCGGTCAACTACATCTTCGTCGAAGGGCGGCTGACCGGAACGCTCGAGTTGATCGATTCCACGGGTGAAGTCGGCGCGATCGCGGCGGTCTTACCCGACACGACGGCCGCGCAGTTCGACCCGACGTTCACACAGGCGCCGCTCGTTGCCGTGGTGCGGCCGTTCGGCTACCTCAGCGTCTCCGCCCTCAAATCGTCACTTTCCGTACAAGTCCGCCTGGCCGGCAACGTGACCGTCTTCTCTCAGAAGATTCCGATCTCGGGCGGGCTGCAAAACACCTACGCGTCCCTGGCCTCGCCGTGGAGCGCCTACTATGTGGCTCCGGGCACGTGAACGATGCGAGGATGGCGGCCGGCTGCTGCCGATAAGGCGGTATGCGCCTTCGTTCGTTTCCGGTCAACGCCGTTGCGGCAGCCTGTTTTCTAGCCGTCGCCCTCAACGGGACGCCCGCCGCGGCGAGCGGTGTCCCGGGCGGGGTAGGAGCACTGAGCGTGGCGGCCGACGTCGGCGTCAACGTCGAAGGCGTGGTCGACTATTCGGTGTCGCAGCCATTCGTCGACGCGATGCGGCAATCGCGGCCGTGGGGCAGTCCGTCGAGCCCGTACGACCAGGCCGTGGCCCAAGCCGGTCACATCGATGCCAACGGCTGGCCGACCGTCGATGCGGGCGTGCTCGTGCTCTGTTGCGTCGGCGCGGACGGGCGTGCCGCCGATCCGGGCTCGGCCGGCGAATTAACCGGGACCTATCAGCTTTCGTTCAACGGTAAAGCGCACGTCTCGATCCCGATCGGAGCGGCCACGGTCAGCGGCTATACGTACGACGCCGCCAAGAACGTCAGCACCGCGCAGGTCACCTACACGGATACGAACTCCGGCGACGCGCTCTATCTGAGCTTCACGAACACGCATCGAACCTCAACCGCTGCGGTGGGTTCGGGAGTGACGAACGTGCGCCTGATCCGGCCACAATTCGCTCCGAACGGCGTGCGCTGGTGGTCGAGCGCGAGCCAGAAGTTCACGAACCCGTTTCTCGCGAGCCTGGCCGGCTACTCGACGCTGCGTTTCATGGATTGGGCCGCGACCAATAATTCGCCGGTCGCCCTCTGGACGCAACGCACGACCGGTTCGTACGCGACCGCGCAACGCCAAATCTTCGTCAACGGCTCCTGGCAGCCGACGGGCGCATCGTGGGAAGACGCGATCGCGCTGGCCAACGCGACCGGCGAAGACATGTGGATCAACGTGCCCGTGCAGGCGGACGACGACTACGTGCGAGAACTCGCGACGCTGCTGCACAAAGATTTGAGCCCAAACCTGCACGTCTACGTCGAATACAGCAACGAGGTTTGGAACGGCAGCTTCGGACAGTTCTATTACAATCTCTCGGTCGCCGAAGCACGCGCGCAGCGCGACCCCGCCTACAAGGCGTACTGTTCGCCGACCGACCAATACCGCTGGGGTCAATGCCGGGTCGCCGAGCGGCTCGTCCAGATCGCCGCCGATTTCGCCAAGATCGACGGCGGCGACGCGATCGGTACGACGATCCGGCCGGTCTTCGCGACGCAGGAAGACCAGACGTACGATTTGGGCGGCGCGCTTTATTTCATTTCGAAGACCTACGGCCGGCCGTCCCACTTCTTCTACGGCGTCGCGCAGGCGCCGTACTGGGAAGGCGATCAGTCGTTACAAAATCAAAGCGTGCTGCAAGAGCTTCAAGGCGCGGAAACCAGCTTGCGCGCGACGGTGCCGTCGAGCATCGGCGATTTCACGGCCTACGCGGTGCAGTACGGCCTGCACAATCTGACCTACGAAGGCGGCCCGGGCATGTCCGGGACGGCCAGCCTCACGGCGAAGGTCGCGGCCAATCTCGACCCGCGCATCGGATCGCAGGTTACCGAGGCGCTCGGTGACTTCTTCACGCGCGGCGGCGATCTGTTCGTGTACTACAACAATACGTCGGCGTACGGTCAATATGGAATGTGGGGTACGACGCCGGACGTCTTCGATCTGACGACGCCCAAACGGACGGCGATCGCCGCGCTCGAGGGGAAGCCGCAGGTTCGCTCGGTCGGTTACGGGCTGCCCGGCACGATCCCGGCGACCGCCTATCAGTTCGCCGCGGAATCCGGTGGCTACGCGCAGCCGAACTATTACTATTTCCGCAGCGGCGCGGCGCTAGCGTACCTGATCGAAGCGCGCACCGCCGGAACGTATGCGCTGACCCTGCGTGAAGGCACGTATGCGACGACTCCGGGGCAAGCCACGCTGCTGCTCGACGGCGGCAAGGTGGGAACCCTCGTGATGCCGGCCACGGGCGGCAATCCGGCGGCGCCGGTCAACACGGCGGCCCTATCGATCGCCCTCCCGCAGGGCCTCAGCGTCCTCGAGGTCGCCGAGACGCGGGGAGAGTTCGGCCTCTATCACCTCGCGCTCACCGGACCGCACGCGAAGTAGTCCTTCGGACGCTTTTCAGACGCTAGCCGCTTAGGATGCAAGCACGGTCCCGAGCGCGGCGGGCAATGTGCTCGTTCGGATTGGGCCGCTCCCGGAGTGGCATCAGTGAAAGCAAACGTCATCAGAGCGGCAGCCCTGCTTCTTTCGATCGGGACGACGATCGCAGGCGCGGGCTGCGCGTCGCGCGGTCAGGACTCCACCGGATCCAGCGCCTCAGCCGCTCCGACGGACGCGCCCGCGGACGCGGCTTCCGCGAACGCCCCATCGGCAAGCGAACCTTCCCCGGCCGCAAATGGAGCCGCGCCTTCCGCGATGGTCTCTCCGACGGTCGTGTCTTCCGCGACGGCACCTTCCGTGTCGTCGCTGACCGATATCTCGGGCGTCAACGGCCAGGCGGCCATCGAACAGTTCGCGGCGTTGGGCGTCGTCGATCCCGTCTCCGGTCGATTTCATCCCGGCACGCCGATCCTCCGACGCGATTTCATTCGTTGGCTCGTCAAGGCCAACAACGCGCTCTGGAGCGACACGCCGACACACCTCGTGAAGCTTGCCGACTCTACGGAAAACTCGGCCTTCACCGACGTTTCGGTGAAGGATCCCGATTTTCCGTACGTTCAAGGCATGCAGGATGCGGGTTACTCGGTCGGGTTTCCCGATAAGAGCTTTCGGCCCGACGCGGCTTTGACGCGCGAGCAGATGTTCGCGATCAAGAACGTGTTCGACCGCGGCAGCGTTGACCCGGGTTTGCAAAAGGGCCTCGACTACGCGCGCAACACCGCGATGCCGCCGTGGAAAGACAAAGCGTCGATCTCGAAAACCTACGTGGCGGCGATTGCGACCGGCGCGAACGGCGGCGCGGACAGCTTCGCGCTCGTCTACGGCGCGTCGTCAGTCTTCCGCCCGCAAGCGCTCGTCACGCGGGCGCAAGCGGCCGAGCTGCTCAGCGTGATCGGCGATCATCAATTCTACAGCGGTGCCCACCGTACGCTGGCGCAGGTTGCCGCATCCGCAACGTCGCCCGCATCCGCAGCTTCACCGGTATCGGGAGCGTCACCGGCATCCGCCGCGACACCCTAGACTGCGGAGCAACCGCATCCTTCGGCAACGACGCGATGCAGAGGCGCCCCTAGCTTGAATGTCGTTCGCGACGCGCGACGGTATGGGCGTGCGTTGATTTTCTTTCTTGTTACGGTGACAGATCGGTGACTCGACGCTCTCGACGTTAAGACGGCTTTGCAAGCGAACCGTTGTAGCAATCGTTGTTTGAATGTTGCATTTACACACACATGCGCTCTCGCATTGTGTATCGTAAGGCGACAACGCAACAGATTGCTACGACTAGTATGGAGCACTGCCGACCGTGTTAAACCGCTTCGATGTCGACACACAAGCTGGTGATTTGTTCGGCGGTGTCCGCCGTTCGCGTCTTCGGCACGCAACGATGCGAGGCGTCGCCGCCGCGCTCGCCGCGATTCTTTTCGCTGGTTGCGCCGGCAGCGGCGCCAATATGGCGCTTCCGGTCAATCTGTCCGACACGGCAAGAGTTCCGGGCATAGGATCGAGGCCGGCAACCTCGCCGGCGACCGTCGACCTTCGAACGGCGAGCAGTTTCGCGGTTCTTGCCGGCTCGACCGTTACGAACACCGGACCGACGGTGGTCGACGGAGATATCGGCATCTCCCCCGGAACTGCGCTCACCGGTTTTCCGCCGGGCATCCTTCACGGCGCGTTTCATTCGGCAGACGCCGTCGCGGTGCAAGCCAAAGTGGACCTGACGACCGCTTACAACGACGCAATGAGCCGCACCGGCGCAGCGAGCGTCGCCGGTAATATCGGAGGCCAAACGCTCTCTCCAGGCGTTTACAAGTCGACGTCGTCGCTTGCCATCTCGTCGGGCGATCTGACGTTGGACGGCGGCGGGAACGCGAACGCCGTATTCATCTTCCAAATCGTATCGACGTTCGTGATGACGTCGGGCCGGCGCATTCTCCTCACCAACGGCGCGAGTCCGGCCAACGTCTTCTTCGCCGTCGGCAGTTCCGCGACGCTCGGAACGACGGCGGTTTTCAAAGGCAACCTGCTCGTCAAGCAATCGATAAGCGTGAAAACCGGTGCCACGATCGAGTGCCGCGCGCTGACGCAAGTAGCCGAGGTATCGCTCGAAGACAATACCATTGGGGTTTGCTCGGCGGCGTCGCCTTCGCCTAGCCCGTCGCCATCGACGGCGCCAACCGCGAAACCGACTGCAACCCCAACGGCGGCGCCGACCGCAACGCCAACCGCGAAGCCGACCACGGCACCAACTGCGAAACCGACCGCAACCCCAACGACGGCGCCAACCGCGACGCCAACGGCGAAGCCGACCGCAACGCCAACGGCGAAGCCAACCGCAGTGCCAACCGCGAAACCAACGGCAACGCCGACCGCAAAGCCGACGGCTAAGCCAACCGCGAAACCAACGGCAACGCCGACCGCTAAGCCAACCGCAACTCCGACCGCGAAGCCCACGGCAAAGCCAACCGCAACGCCAACCGCAAAGCCCACGGCAAAGCCAACCGCAAAGCCCACGGCCAAGCCTACTGCGAAGCCAACCGCGAAGCCGACGGCAACTCCTACCGCAAAGCCCACGGCCAAGCCGACTGCGAAGCCGACCGCAACTCCAACGGCCAAGCCCACTGCGAAGCCAACGGCAACGCCGACCGCAAAGCCGACCGCAAAGCCAACGTCATGTCCCACGCAAGCCGCCGCCAAGATCTACGTGTCGAATTGGTACGGCAATAACGTGACGACGTACAACATAAACGGGATCGAAACGCTACCGACGCTCACTTCCGGCCTGGCCCAACCAGGCGGCGTGGCGCTCAACGCGGCCGGCAAAGTCTTCGTGACGAGCGGAAACAGCAACACCGTGAACACGTACAGCGGATCCACCGGAACGCGAACGACACCGACGATCGGGCTCGATCTCAACACGCCGGTCGGCGTGACGGTCGACGCAGCGGGGAAGATCTACGTGACGAACTCCGGTAACAATACCCTGACGACCTACACCGCCGCAGGCGTCCGGACGACGCCCACGATCACCGAAGGCCTGGACCGGCCAACGGGCGTGGCTGTCGATTCGGCCGGCACGATCTACGTCGCTAACTACGGTAACAATACGGTAACGACGTACGACGCGAACGGGACGCGCAGGAGTCTGACCATCACCGAGGGGCTGAACTTCTCCAGCAGCGTGGCGGTCGACAAGAGCGGCAAGATCTACGTGACCAACGCCGGCAATGACACCGTCACCACCTACACCCAAGCGGGAACGCGAACGTCGCTGACCATCTCGAAGAACGGGCTGATGGAACCCATGGGAATCACGATCGATGCCAACGGCAAGATCTACGTCGCCAACGAAGGCTGCAACACGGTGACGACCTACTGGCCGAGCGGCGGGCGAACGAGCCTCACGATCACCCGCGGCTTGAACGGCCCGACCGGTGTGGCGGTCTGGCTCTACACCACGATGCACTGACCGCGAGTGAGCGAGCGAAGAGGCCGGCCGTCTGATGACGACCGGCCTCTTTGCTACTGCTCCGGGTCCTGTTGCCGGTTTACAGGTTTATTCGACGTGTGTACCTGAGCCACGCATCGTGCTTGGCTAACCGGCTCCTCACCGGCATGCGGTTCACTCATGGGCCGCGCCTCGGCCCATCCCCCGCGCTCCAGCCTCGCGGCCTTTGCGGGA
>Ga0116227_10003907_pt1 | contig 32733 bp, 24 predicted proteins | sample S1TSphgellanicum_FD_89693 | JGI IMG/M metagenome (GOLD analysis project Ga0116227, IMG submission 89693) | Host-associated microbial communities from peat moss isolated from Minnesota, USA - S1T2_Fb - Sphagnum magellanicum MG | ecosystem: Host-associated > Plants > Peat moss > Unclassified... | reverse complement strand
TGATGTCAACTAGATGTCAGGTTCCAACCGGCAGAATTTGCGGAGAGGGAGTGTTTTTTACAAGGCCTGTTCTACGAATAAATTGCCTCCTGTTTTGGCGTGATTAATGTGTAGAATGTGCTCTCAAAATACATTACGGAATGAAATTTCCGTGAAATTTAAGGGGTGTGTCACACTGAATGTGGCCTTGCCATTTATATTAAAAAAGGGTTATCTTAAAAGGCAAAAGAAGAAGAATTATGGAAACTCAAATATAATTTCACCATGCAAAAATATTATGAATCTTCTTCAAAAAATCCTCTAAAAAGAAACCCAAAAAATCCTTCAAGATATTATTATAACTCTGGAACTAAATCTCAAGTTTCAACACAAGCCAAGAATATCTATCAAATTCCCAAAATCCTCATACAAAAATAGACCTATTATTATCTATCTAGGGGCCTATAAAAATCCCTTAAGCTACTATACTCTATAATGAATCTAAACACAATATCCTACACAATATCCTAAGGGCCTTGGTAGGCAAAGCCAATAAAGGACTGGCAAGAAGAAGTATGGAATCATCCAGCAACCTATTGAGTTAGGTAGTGGCCAGATGACCCAGCCAGCCCAGCCCAGCCAGCCATCCGGCCACCATCCATATGAACAACCAGCTTTTATCATTGGAAAGGCAATACACTTTTGTACTAGTAATGCATTTTGTTGGTGAGAGTTTTAGATGATGGGTTTGGTGGCGGTGTCAGTCAAAAACTGTCTCCTCATCAGCTTTCATCAGTTTCATCATCATCATCATCATCATCATCACAATGTGACTATAATTCTTTAATTCACGTATTCTTCTTATCCACCCAACAATTGCGACTAATAATGTAACTGCAACAAAGAAGTTTGTAGCAAACATCATGCAAGAGAGATGGGGTCGATTTGAAAATCATCGGTCTGGAGACATTGACTTTGTTACAAACTAAAAGCAAACTGCATGTTGGAAGGAACATTCTCTTAACTCTGACACACTTAACACTTATTTGCTCCCAAACAAAGTGAGAATTTTCGTGACAAACAACATGCAACACAGACGTGGGGACAAATCATCCATTTGTAAGTCAATGAATTGTGTTGGAAATTTGGGAAACAAACTTCACTAGTGACTTGTGTGATTGAACTGACAATACAACAATTGAGCTAACCACCCATGTTTGTTTAGCTATGGAACTGGACTGCACTGGGAAAAGGGTTTCTTGTCCACCCACCTTCCATCCCACATCGTGCACTTGTGAGTGTCGGTTTCACTCTCTGGCCCACACAACTTCTGAATTCAGCAGCTTGTGGCAGATTCTGAACTCCCCTTGGAAACTCATTTACACATAGTCATCATCCCATATGAAGAAACAAGTACTCCAAAATCAGTGCATGAGTAGTATAACTGAGTTACAAAGAACAGGTACTCCAAATTCAGTACATGAATACAATGAATGAGTACATGAGTACAGAATGTTTCAAAGCACATGAGTACCTAGTATGCATGAGTCTGATAAACTTTGAAATGTGGTGGCAATAAAAAGTAGCAGGAGTGCAAACAAATTTCGTTCTTCATCTGCATTTGCCCACTCAATAACAGATTACAATATCTTTGTTTTGAGTACATGTATTCAAAACATACTTCAACTCCTCTCACAGGTATGAAGCTGATATCACTTGACTAAGCAACCAAGTAGAACTCTTGGCCTTCTATTATTCCCACCATAGATGGGCGTGCACTTTCTAGCCATAACCATTGAAGGAGAGGGTTAGAAACTAGATCTTGCAACTTTCCCTAACATATCACAGGATTTTCAAAGAGAGCTTGAACTAGCACAATAGGAAACAGCATACATCCCATGTAACCGTAAAAACTCTCATTGCCTCCTTATCCTTCTTTTGACCTTTTACCTCTCCTATCATTTTAACAACACTTTTGTAGCTAACCCTACCACCTCACACAAAGACTTTGTCCATAATAACTCTTCAGTATTAAGTAAAGTAGAGAGCTTTGGAAAGAGTAGTAGATGATCTTTATGGGTACAATCATAAAATTAGCATGGTATCATCAAAGGCAACAAAACAACGCATAAGTCTGATGTGAAGTGTGCAGAAGAATGTGGGAAGAAGCAGGTGGAAGAATGTAAGAGACATTTGAAGAAACTAGAAGCTCCAGGTACAACATTCTCAAAGTGTATTCACAATTTATTAGGCATTGGGTACAGGGAGAACACTCTACTCTAAAACATTCAGGAGCATACCCACTGACGATGTTGTTGAGTCTTTTAGCCAATACTAACTTGTACTTTGAAATGACAAACATATATAACAAATGGATTTTTTTGCACTAACAAAAAGGGTATGTGCAAATGCAGAAAATTAGCAAGAAAGTGATATCAAGATAGCTAAAGTAAATTCACTGAACCCAACACACTTCATGCACCTGAACCATATTTCTCTGTATGGTCTGAGTCTTGTGCATATCTCATCCATGTACTTCACAAAAAATTCCCCAACTTCTCAACTTGCCTCCAAATATGTGGCAATAATCCAACCAAGCCTCCAACAATAGTTTCATCACAATGGTTGACTCACTCATGGTGGTCTGTCTAGTGCATGTTTGATCTGTAGCAATTCTTGTCTATGACCTGAAACAAAACTCAGATCATGTAGATTGGGATCTAACTTTATCAACTAGCATGAATAAAAAACAAGCAAGTTTTGTACTAGTTATAGCAATCAATCAATCATAAATCAGCAAACCTTCAAAGATCAAAACCCACGAGAGAAAAAAATGCCATTAGAGTTCTGAAGGTTGTTGAGAGTTTTTCCTCCAGGCTTTCTGTTCATGAGAATTGATGGTCTAGTGCATGTTTGATCTGTATCAATTCTTCTATATGATCTGAAGCAAAACTCAGATAATGTAGATTGGATCTAACTTGATCAACTAGCATCAATCAAAAGAAGCAAGCTTTGTTTCTACAAATCAATCATAAATCTGCAAAGCCTAACACATCAAAAGCCAGGAGAGAAAAAAAAATACCATTCAGAGGTCCAGAGGTTGGTTGAGAGTTTTTCTTCCAGGCTTTTTTTTCTTCATGAGAATTGATACAACCCAGACATGCACTCCTGCAAGGTGATGCAACAGCCTCATCATCCTCAATGAAAAGATAACCTACTGTATAAGCTGGATTTGGCAACAAACTCATACAGTGAATTGCATCCGGGTCTTGTCATGTCTCTCTGAGCAAGCTGGGTGTTGGAATGGATTGTTTTCCTTGCACCCAATTCCCGTCAAACTATCCACACCGGAACTATAGAGCCCAAGGAGCTAACCATGCAGTCCTCCTCTTATACCCATATCTGCTGTACCCATTGATCATCACCGATGCAACTATCTCATTCAAACAACATCGCACTTCATACATTGTATGACTGTCGGTGCTTTTTGGTGTGCTTCTTCAGATTCCCAGTATAGGTTTTCCTTATAATTGTTTTTGTGAATTCCTCATACAGCTCCAGAGTCTTCTTCTTCTTCTTCCCCCTTTCAAATTTCCAGTGATAACTTCTGGAAGAGAACAAGTCTTGAGGCCTCTCCTACAAGGGACGGATTCATCATCTTTATCCATGAAATCTGGAATTCCTTTTGTCCCTGCAACAACATGGCAACCCATGTTTATTTAGCTATGGAACCCTGCAACAACAACAATATTATCAAACTTTGCAAACATGATTTTTTTCTCTTCAGATTCAGCCACAAAAAACATGGGAGACATTCACAAGAGGATCCGCCACAGTTTACAGCAATAACCATGAAAGATTTCAGCTGCTGGAAACAGGGAGGCATGTACTAGAACTCCATGTGTGAGAGGAGATGCAGGAGACTTTGATCCTGCTTTGAGATCAAAACCTTGTTGAAGTTCAGAGCAGAAGAGAGGAGGATTTTCTAGAGAGAAGAGGAAGAAGACATCATCGCAGATCCCCGACTGCATCACGCGTGATTCCTGCTGCCTTGTCGTCGTCATGAGTCTTTCCCTCTGGTGGAAGACACACACACATAGGGTTAGGTTTCTTCTAAGCATGAGGACCTCTTCCTCTTTCCCGTCTTCTTCTTTCCCAATTTCGACAAAGCTCCATCGCTTTTCGAAAGCTAACAAATCTGGAGTCAGTCGATCTCCATCACCGCGCAGCAGGAGTTTCTGTGAAATTCGTTTCTTCTGACAACAATCTCTCTCTCTCTCTCTTTCTCTCACAGGCAACAAACACAGTTTGATACTCTGTTTGTTTGTGCACGAACAACATAATAAGGCAGCAGCTTAGGCATGGTACAAGATACAGCAGCAGATGCATCATTGCCGGCAGCCACCCGCAGTGATGCAGTGATCCCCACGACTCCTGCAGTGACGACAACAACAGCACCGCTGCCTACATCTCCACCTCCCCCTGACTCATCTGCAACATCCACCAATGACCACCCTGCTATTCGGCCTGCATCCCCAGAGGCCCGTCCTGATGAGCGTCATGAAAACAAGGAAAGAATTGTGCGTGAGGGAGATGATCGTGACCGCCAGAGCCGTGAGCTTCGTGCAGGCTTGCACCCTCTTCAGGTTTCACTCTCTATCGCTGTATCTCTGTATCTCTGTTTCTCCCCCTCTGTTCTTACATGATTGTGTTTTCGGGGGATTTTCTCTTTTGGGGCCACGGCAACTCATTTGTGTCAGGATGTGGCACACGATGTTCTTTCACCTATGTCATGCTGATTTTCTTTTGGGTTCTGGCTGGATCTCACAAGTCTGGATTTCAGCACTTGATTTGTCAAATGCTGGATTTTGGGGATTTGGGGGTTTTCATCTTTGCTCCCTAGCTATGTGAGGTTCTTATCATAGTTGCTTGTTTTACATTATCAGGGTCTGATTCACAAATCATTTGCATTTACTTCTGTTGCATGTCCCAATTGCTGCCCAAAGCTCAGATCAGTCTGAATTGGAGGGATTTGTGGAAATGAGCTCTTGTAAGATTTGGTGTGAAGCCGTCTGGTGGTGTGAGATGTATTTAGGGTTTCATGAATATTTGCTCCTTTTCAATGTCACGCTCTCTATAATGGTCTTTTTATCTATCTAAGAGTTGCCCTATGAGTGTCTATCTAAACTAAAGCCTCTTGAGTATTATCTGGGATCACAACTGAGTCTTCCAGTTGCTTTCAGAAATCTGACAGAAATTCAAGATGAAGATTTCGGGTAATGTTTTGCTCTAAGTTTTGAACAGAATATTATCCCGTAATCTAAATCCTTTGTCAGGAACTGATTTAAGTCAGTGGGTGCAATGGCAGCTAGTCACTGGCATTCATGATGAAGGTGATGGACTGATCCTTTGTGAGCGACAGTGTGAAGGTTATGACCACACTCATTCTTCTTGTGTGGTTTGGATTGGCGGAATCTGACACTGCAGTTACCTGGATAGTGTTTTTGTGGTGTTCTCATGGATAATTTTGTCTATCTAAGAGTTCTCTCAAGAACAACTCATGTTGTCTTACATCCAAAATGACAGCTGCTGGGTAGCTGGAAAACATAACAAAGATAGAAGCAGAGTGTCTCTCTGCATCCATGGTTCTGATGGAGTACTTGAATTTTCTACTTAGGCTGACTACTCTTATCATTGGGAGAATTTTAAGAGAACTCTTAACCTTCAATTGGTCTGAATAAAATATTTGAAGGTTCTAATAGACTGCATGTTCCCCACCAAGCTTGCACATGGTAGTGACAGAAATCAGTGAGCCAAAACTTTCAATGCTTGGCATTTACATGTGCATAGATGTGTGCCCATTAATGAGAGCATGATGGGTGCCAACCATAAACAAATGTGCACTCTTGGTGTAGTGACCTAATGTTGCAGGAGGTGGTCAATACAATACATGTTGCTGTTGAGGGTCCCTGAACAATTGTGTATGTGACCATTGTTGTTGTTCACACTATGCCTCCATTTTCTTTTTGTTTTCTCTTTTCTTTTTGGGTTGTGTTTCCTCTGATTCATGATCGCCAATTGGTTGTTATTATGTTGTCAGATTTCAGTAACCTTGTTATCGGGCCATCTCTCAATTTCAATTCAGGTTGTCTAAAATCATAACTATGGCAAAATTATCAGTGCTTTTGAAGAAATTAAGCAATGTTCTACTCATGGGTGGATTTTATCATTGACAGCACCGATTTGTATTCTGGTACACTCGACGGACACCCGGCATCAGGTCACAGACATCATATGAGGACAATATGAAAAAGATTTCTGACTTTAGCACTGTGAGTTCCTTCTCCTTTGGATAAGGTGCACAGTTGATGTACACTCAGAGTACAGCTGCAAACTGTAGTATAAGTTGAGATCCTCCTTGTAAGGAAACAGACTTGGGTTCCACAGCTGGCACTAGCGGTTTATCAGGCTTCAAAATCTGTATTTGTTCTTGTGAATTTGGCAGCTGTTGTTTGTCAAATCTTCCAAGCATTTTACATTTGGAGTATTAGCACCACATTTGGAAACTTTTGTTTCAAGCATACAACATGAAAGTGAGAAATGTGCACTGAAATTACTTGCCAACATTTGGAACAGGTGGAAGGTTTTTGGGGCTGCTATTGCCACCTAGCACGGCCATCCACTCTGCCTAACCCTACTGACATCCATCTGTTCAAGGAGGGCATTCGTCCTTTATGGGAGGTACGGTCTTACAAGATTTTCAGCACCTGCTGACTAGGGACATGGATACTATCTACAATCGACTATCCAGTTCACAAGTTGTATTTGCTGAATTCAAGTGATGAAAGGTAAGGGATGCACATCTGGATGTGGTGTATTCAAGACAGTGTAATGGTTGTTGGTACAGGATGCTGCAAATAGGAGTGGAGGAAAATGGATTATTCGACTGAAGAAGGTAGTTTCAGGTCGCTTTTGGGAGGATTTGGTACTTCTCTATCCAACCCTCCATGTCAGCTGTGGAGCCTCTTTCCAATGCCAAGACTATATCATCACAGCAGTACCATAGGAATCCATTTTGAAAGATGTGTTTGTGGTGGCACAGTTGCTTAATAGAACTCTGCAAAAGTTGCAAGTTGGCCTATTTCCTGTGGATGTGTAGGTTAACAGCGCCTCAGTCTAGCCATGAACAGATGGTGTAGGGTGTGTAGGGATATGTATTTAAACTAAATGTACAAGTGCAAATGGTTGCTGTTTCTGACAAGACCAACAGTCTGTGTGAGTCTGGGTGAGTGTTTGGGGCTGATGCTCATGCATTATGCAGGTCATGGCAATGATTGGGGATCAGTTGGATTATGGTGACACAGTATGTGGTGCTGTTCTGAGCATTCGATTTGGGGAGGACATCCTGAGTGTCTGGAACAGGAATTCGTCAGACAACCAGGTGCAAAGCCAACGTACATTATATAATTGTTCTGGGCTGATCTGACATGCACTTACAGTGATTTTTTTAAAAACTTCATAACATCTAGGTTTTGCAGGCCAGCTAAGAAGTGTTGGTGTATAAGTTCGTGCTAAATGCCTTCCCTTTTTCTTAGCACCTCCCTCCATGGTGCCTTGTTTTGGAATGGGCAAATTCAAGAATTGCTGCTTTGCTGATAAATGATTGCCTTCAACTATGGCATCTTGAGTGATTTTGCAGGCAGTGATGGCCTTGCGAGACTCGATTAAGCGGCATTTACACCTACCAGGTGGCTACTTGATGGAATACAAGCCCCATGATGTTTCACTACGGGATAACTCATCTTTCCGGAACACCTGGATAAGGGGCTAACAAGCAGGTTGCTGAGGTGGATGTCAAGAATTTGAACATCTGTGCAACTGCCAGAGTAGAACCAGTGCAGATATGTATGAGTCAAATCAGGTCGGAGTAAAGAGGGGAATATTTTCCAGCTTCTGCTCAGCATCAACTTTCTCTCATGCTGGCTCTTGTGGCACAGCTCAATATGGTGCCATTGATGAGCATATTTTCACACTTAAAACGTAACATTGGATGCTGGAGCTTTGTACATCAGGCTGTGGATGGTCTGTCTATCGGAATATTAGATGGGGACCGGAAAAACCACATAGAATGAGTTGGGGTGTCAAAGTCTTAACTGTTTCTGAACAGTGGATACATAAATGGAAAGAGACCATGTTCAAGGTGTTAAATAAACCATCCTGTATCATTTTTTCAGTCATTGATCTTTCTTGTATGTATGCAGTGTTCCACCAAGCCTTCTTGTGCAACACCCTCTTCATGAGGTGCAAGTTCTACACCCACAGTGACATGGATCATAAGACCATCGGATTCTGAGTAAAGTCCATGAACTCCGTTTCTGTCATCTTTTGTTATCCTGACAATGTTGATGGAATCTGCTCACCTCTGTAGTGTCTCTGCATATGCATTCACAAGTCCATTTGGTATCTGTATTGATCTATCATTTGTCCTCTCTAGTGTTTGTCTATGTGCACATATTCATTATTCCATTAGGTATCCATCATTTATGGCATCAACAATCAATTTCCTTCCAGTAAAATAGATCTCTGTTGTTACATCTTGTTGGGTTCATGAATCACTCAGAAAATTATCTTTCAGTTGTTTCATGTCCCTTGGTCAGGAGATTTTTTTTCTTGCAAAGTCAGTTCTTGATTGTGTTTCATTTTTCTCTGGTGGCAAGCTCTTATTTGCACTCTTCAGACATGTACTACAAGTCTCCACTCCACATCCAAGCTCTCCTATCTACAGCTTTGAGACTGCAAACTGTTGACAGCAAAAGCCACCAATTCCAAGCTTTTCTTTCAGGAGGTTCCAGACTTTTTGCCACTTTACCATTTTGTTGATATTCTTTAGTTTCAAAGAGTTTCTACTTGGCCTCATTTTGTGCTGTTGGAACTTGGAAGTGCTGTCTGCCAAAGTTGTCAACCTGCAAAATTTACATGAGAACAGTGGTTGTTGGTGTGGGGTTTGTGTGTTAATTTGTGCCAAAGATTGAATTCTATCACAGCTCTGTGGCTTCCAGCTTTACCCAATGGTCTTTGTTGGATGGGTGTGTCCAGGCGTCATGACTACTTTGATCTGCAAGTTCAGGAAGAAAAAGTTGGAGACTCCAAATTGATATCACAAACCTCCTATTCACCACTTGCCATTTCTGAGCTCTCCTCTAAGGAGATTTGAGATTGTTGCCCTTTCTCCCATCTCTCACATGAGAGTCCTCTTGTGCCATTTTTTCATTGTTTGTACCTAAATTTTCTCACTGACTGGAGTGAAACCTGTTTTCTGCTGCTTGTCTTGGAGGAGTAGACATCCTGGAATCCTTCCAACTCCTCACACTAATGAGGACTGGCATTGGTTTGTATAAGGATCTTGTGACTTTTAAGTCTTTCAGTCACCTTGACCATCTGTATTGCCTCCAGTGCATACTTTTGATCATGTGCCGGTGCTTCTCTCAACTGTGATTTGGTATTCGAAAGCTCACAAGAAAGTATGTTATCCAAGGTAAGTACCATTCCTTTTCACTATGTTTATGTGTGCTGATGCTGCTTGTCAGTCTTCTGATTGATTTTGGTAATAGAAGTTTCAACATCCTATAAATGGTTTTCTATTCTGATTTTGCATGTTGGATCCTCTTTATTGTGCGCTGAGTTTGAATTACTAATTTGTAACTCATGTATAGTAGCTTGTTAAAAGCAGAAGTGGCTGATTCTGCTCTTTTTGAACTGATTCCTGTGCAGAATTTGATGCCCAAGGACATTGCTGATCCTACTACATTCTGAATCAGCCTCTTCTGCTGGCAGAAGCAGCCACCCCGAGCTTTTAACACCAGGCAGTGTTGCATTCAGAACAGATTCTACTAGGGAGGGCTTCTCTGGCAGAATGGACATCCCAACCAACAACTTATTATCTATGACAATTATCATCACAAGCGAATGCCTTATGGAACCAGTATGTTTCTCTTCTCTTAGAATTTAGGAATCCATAACATTCTGTGAAGCTGGAGTGTCCTGATAAAGCCCTGGTTAATCCTCTCAAATGCACTTGAGTTGTGTGTGGCTGATTTTCCTCATAGCAGTTTAGTGTTGCCAAGATTAGGTCATTCCCAAAGGATCTCCTGTACCCAGAAAACGGAGGTTGAAAATTTTGGGTACAGGAGATCCAGAAATTTTGGTATGCCTCACAATTTGAAATTAGAGGATACCTTTTTTTTTCTTTTTTCTTGTGTTGATGACTCTGGGGACGGCATCAACCCTAACAACCAGGATAGCTTACTGTCCTTCCAGAGCATGAGGAGAATGGGGCTTGAGTTGGGATTTGAACTCCCAACTACTAGCTTTGCAGCCTTACCCTTTAGCCACTTGGGAAGCTAAATGTCCTCAAGGAAGCATATATTTGATCATAAGGTTTTGCTTTTACAACACTTGTGGTGGAGGCTTAGTGTTTGGGTGATATAACACTTGGATGACCTTATTGTCTTAGGATGAATTAGCGGTATGTGTCATGGGCTAATAGATCAACACCCGACACTAATGAAACTAACAAAGTCACACGAAAAACAAAAATGCACACAAATAATTGTAAGTGAGTTTGTTTTGTAACACCGAAAAGAGTCTCAAGAAACACCTTTGGGAATAAACCTCTCCAACTTTTGTTATATAGTTTTTATAGATTTTGTTATATTTTTGTAAATCAAATTCAACTAAACTTAAATGTATTAGAATTCTCATTGAATTATATTGTATGAAACTCCATTGAATTAAATTATAATTCTATCAAACTAAAACCAAATTCAAATTTAGTTAATTGAATCCAAATTTTCAAATTCAATTGGATTTTAACATTTGAATTGAAATGAAATTGTTTATTTAGTTTGCATTGAATCAATTTTTTAACATTATTGAATGAAGTTTTAAAATGGATTGGATTAATTATTTCATTCAAAATAAACTTTAAAAGTAAATACAACAATGAACAAAGTAAATGCACTTGTGAACAAACAATTAATAAACAATTATCAAGCACCTTTTTAATATAAAATATGCATAAATTAATAGTTGTACATCAATAGATGTATACCAAATATCAAGCAAATTTGTTTCTATATCATTTGAATTTTTTTTTGAAGTAAACACATTTTTTAAAGTTTGAACACAATGTTAAATGTACATATTTTCATCTAAATATAAATTTGACATGTACATTATTTAGTCATTAACCAACACATTTTAATGCAATCAATTTAAATATTTTGAAAAATGTTTCAATCTAACCTAATTTTTTATAACCAAAGTCGAATTTCATCATCATGTTTCAAAATCAATAACTTATTTAAATTTACATCATTGAACAAATCAATAATTGTAATCACATGGTGAAACAAATTTTTTGTTTGAATTCAAATCAATGAAGAAATTAAATTAATTTTTATAAAATGTTGATAATATGATAAGTGAATTTTTAATTAACACTACTACTAAATTTTGCTTATATTATTTTTTGATTATCAACATATGATTACCATTGTGCATGTCTCCAAAAAAAAGTTGCAAAAGAAAAAAAGTTGAAACACTTGTAGCATATTGAACTTGAAGGTTGAAAACCTTCACTTAACATGTTAAATATCAATTAGTTATTATCATTTGTTACGCATTTTATATTTAAAATGTTTTATACCCATATGTTAGGACAATATTCATCAAAAAAAGAATTCAAAATTATCTTAATGTACTATAATGAGTAAATTAAAATATTTTAATTCTCATAACTTCTTTTTTCTATTTACACTTGCAAAATTTGCAATGTCTTTGCAAAAAAAAATTATATATACATATATATAAATAAATGTGTAAACCTTTAATTGAAAAATTATTGACAAGTAGATGTTATAGTACGCTCACATGCTTCATTTGAGTAAGGAATGTGTGAATTGTGAGGATTTTCATTTCATGATTCATAATGAAAATGTAGAATCTTGACAATGAAAACTTCGGAAAGTGCATTCAAATCATATTTAAATGAGGACTCTAATGACTCATTCAAAAAAAGTTGATTTATAAATGCTTATAGTGGTCTCCAATTCATTATTTGAAAAAGAAAAGTGTGAGTTACCAAAAAAAAAAACCTTTGAAAGTCTTCATGTGAATTCGTTTCAACAATGACTACCTGAAAAAATGAGTTTAAATCACATCCAAATGAAGTTTTCATTGATGCATCCAAAATGCGTTAACTTGTAATTGTTTATGATGGGCTTACAAACATCATTTGAATAAAAATATTGTAAATATCTATAATGGGCTTTAAGAAAAAAAACATATTTTGATATATTTTGACATATCATTTTAAATGAAAAAAAAATATTAGCAATGCAATAAACTTGAAATGTAAGGGTACAAGTGTAAAACAAATTTGTGCATATGAAAATTTAGGGGTGCAAAAAAAAAAGAATATGAATTTTTTTTTCCCATATTTATAATTGACATGTTAAAGTTTGAAGAATTTGTTATTTTTGAATAACAGCAACTTATTCCCAAAAATGAATCACATGTTGAAAAATCATTATTTTTTATATTATAAATTGATTTTGAATCTTGAAATATTTAATTAAACACATTTAATGTTATTTGTCATTTTTCTTTTACAATAATGCGTTGTAATTAAACAAATTGTTCATGTACAAACACCTTCTTGTGTTTAAATAGATTTTTGACATTTTTTTCTTTCTAAATTTAATGAATATGTTGTTTCACTACTTCAAAATTTATGGTAATTAAATAGGCTTTCGTGTACAAACTAGCTATCATCTTCCAATGTTGTTTTCCTTTCGTTAATGATTGAGAATAATTTTATTTTATTTTTTTTTCTTGAACAAATACCCTTCCATCATCAAATGTTTTTTATAATTTTTATAATTCTTTAGGGTTTAGGGTTTAGGGTGTAAGGTCTGAAACCCTCCAACCGGTAGTTCGACCGTCAAGATTCCTATAGGCATCGACCAACTCGACGACCATTGTCCATTGCAATCCCAGTGTGCATCTCTCCTTGCATCTCTCGTGTGTTCGGTCACACATACCACCCCTCAACCAGCCTTGCCGCCACCGCCCGGGGATCAAACGCACAAAGTGCGTTCTCTGCGAGCTCTTCATCGACTGGGCAACGGATAGTCGACGTGTAAGGAACACGGCTTGGCCATGACGTTGGTCCTCGAAAACAGGCTCGATTTGTTGGTGGTCATGCCCACTGGACACGGCAAATCAGCCGTGTTCATGATCCCGCCGATGGTCACCACTCACACTGTCATCGTGGTGGTGCCTCTGACGATCTTCGTCAGCGGACGCGACCCGAGCCGGCTTACGACACACGACCTATCGCATGGACACGATCACGTTTGACGATACTCCGTCCATCTTGTTCGTATCAGTGGAACATGCAGCCACTCCTAGGTTGGTGGAACTCGCGCATACGTTGAACCATTTGCAAAAGCTTCATTACGTCGTCATGGATGAAGCGCATTTGCTGTTGTCGAATTTCAAACCCATCATGAAACACATGTTGCCGTTATGGGCCATGGGATGCCAGCTCGTCGCGTTGACGGCCTCCCTGTCCCCTTCTCAAGAAACGGACCTCAAGATCGTGATGTCCGCGAGATTCGCCATTGTCCGGATGTCCACGCTGCGCCCCCTGATCGAGTACGTCGTCGATGAAGTGGTTGATGTGGACAAGGAAATCGTTCGACAACTCATCGAATGGGATTACATCGTTTCTTCCGAAACAAATAGGGCCATGGTGTATTACTGGACACGGCAATCGGTCAAGCAAGTGGCGTCCATGGCCAACAATGTGGCATGCGTGAGGACCGCTCATCTTCATGCCCATCTCGACGAGGACATTAAGAAGCCACAGTTGCAGTCGTGGCTCTCAGGCGAAGCGCATCATGGTGGCCACCGAGGTCATCGATTGTGGGTACAACTATCCGTCTATCAGGCTCGTCATTCATCGCGGATCTTTTAGATCTTTTGTTGCTCTGCACCAAGAGTCAAGTCGACTCGCTCGTGACGGCCGACCGGGTATCAGCAGAGTGATTTCCAACACGAAATCTAAAGCCGAAGCTTTGCACTTTGATTCCTCCTTTGCCGAACCCAACATTTGGATCACGGACATGGAGAATTGTCGATGGCACAATCTTCATTTGGCTGTGGACGGCTAATCCCAACGGTGTAGCCTGATTCCCGCCGCACAACCTTGCGATAACTGTTTGCGGTAATCGCGAGCGGTGTCACAGCAACCCCCCCCCCCCGCCACTGCCAATGCTCAATGCGTGTGGCACGGTGCTCACCTCTTTCATGAACGAAGATCGCACAACCCTGACGAATTTTCATCGATTTGTTGCTCCCGAAAAACTCGATTGTCTCCTATGTTGTGTTTATGGCGGTGATGGAAACGTGCGTCACCCCAGTCAAAATTGTCTTTTGTTACTAGATGGTCGCCGATGCTTCAAATGTCTAGGACCGCATCTTAGGTCGGATTGTCGTAATTCGATTCCCCAGTCACCCGACATTTGTTTCAAGTGCCACCTTTCGCACAACATGTAGGCATTGGGCAACGTCCCATTACACGAAGGAAGGTACAGTGTCGATTGCCCGGGTCAAATCCGGGGCGAAAGATACCGGATTTTTCTTTGGGCCATTTGGCGTCATAACCCGTCGGACGTGCGCAAGGCCATGCCGGAATTGATGAACATCATTCGTGACAAAAAGTTGGCTTGATGGATGGGGCTGAAGACCTTCGGCCGATCCATTACCAACTGCACATGGTTGGTGGATGCATGCATCCGAATGCTGGAACGAGACCATAGATGTAAAAGACAATTTTAGGATTGCAATCGTAAGTCCAATGACTGGTAGCCCTGGCGTATTGTTCGTGCCTCCTTCGGTTATTGTCGACATCTTTCTTCGTGCGCACCAGCGTGAAGTCGACGAGCGTTCAACCATTGGAGGCTATAAATTAGGTGGGGTTGCGATAGCATCGAAAGCTTCTCAAAATGCCGGATTGAAAATTGAGGGGAATTGGATTACCCGGGTTCACGAGAACGATTCGAAGATGACGTCGAGTACCTAGAATGCATCTCTTGGAACGGCGAATCCTGATGTCCATGGATCCTTCACTTGGAAGCGCTTTCTGGAAGGTGAGATGGCAACAATGCAACAGTGCAAGCATCTTTCGACCGCTTGGCTAACCATCAAAATTGTTCATGAGCCAACAGACAGAAGTAGGGAACCAAAGTTTGTATGAGCATTGCCGGCTGGGTGTCGGATTTTTTACGAATTGGAAAAGAGGCCTGATCGAAGCTATGCTCTTGCCCCTTATGCATGATGTTTCGATCTGGAAAATACCGCCCGTCATCGGTGGTCTCATGGCTGTGGAGTTCTCAACAGATATGACTATGTTTCGTAGGTGGACGAATACCTCCAAAAAGTCCTTCGAAACTGTCTATCATTTTGAATTGGATTTTGTTCATGTTTTAACGACTCCATGATTTTCCTACATAATGACTACATGTTGGTGGTACGTGAAATCGACGAGGTCATGAATATTCGTGCTCTCGTTTTGAACGGCGTCGCTGCAGGTGTATTACGACCAAAATAATATTGAAATGACCCATCGTGCAAAGAAAAGCTGGATGGTCATACCTTAAGGAAGAGCTCACGACACGATCTTGCTGATGATAGGAAGGTCCATTTCAAGTCTCGTTGTAATCTTTTAACAGGGTTCTTAGATTTCGTGTGACTTGCTTCTACATAGCGATGAACTCCTTTCTGCTTTCGGTTGCTTTCCGGTCACATGTGCTCGTCACCTCTAGTCCGAATTTTATTTTTTCATTTAATATTTTCAAGCCTTATACATTACTTATATAAAATGAAAATATTATAATTTTGTAATCATTTTTCCCCTAAGAATGGGAATTGTTATACAAATGAAGTTACATTGCATATTAATAATTAATTATAGTTGTAGTTATATTAATATTTTATGTACTTGTTTTTAATTATTTATTTAACACGTAATTATTTAAATAACTTGATTAATGATGTTTTATTTGTTCTTATATTAAGGTTATTAACTTTATGTAATAATTTATAGTAGTTTATAATCATGGTTGTAATTAAATTAATGATATGCTAACTAATCATTCATGTATTTTTTTAATTTCATGCTATAAATAATTGTAATATATTGAAATTAATCAAATTTTAATTTTTCATTACATGTATTACCTATTTATTAATTATTATAGAATGTATTTATGGTGTTTTTTAATGAAATAATTTTATTTTTTTTGATAATTTGAATATTTTTAGAACATAATTTACTATAATTGTATTAATTAACATTGAATGTCATTACCCTAATTATTGATATTATTTAAATAGACCTACTAATGATCAATAATTACATATATCATAGGGGAAAAACACCTAGTAATGGGCTAAAGGCCATTTAATTTTTACATTAATCACATAATTTTACAATCCTTATGTATAGTAACATTTTTATTTAAATTTGCAAATTATTATTATATTTGTGCTTTTACATATGGAATCTTCTTGTTTGGGATGATCAATTCAAATTTTATAATAATAATTTTGATAATTTAAAAATCTATTAATGGCATGAAAATCTTTGATTAAAAGTATTAAACACATATTCGAAAACTTTGTGAAATTATACTAATGATTAAAAAAAGAATCTACTAATTATTCAAAATGACCTCACAATTATTTTTAAGATTTTATAATTATTTGCAATAATTGAAAAAAAAAACTCAATTCAATTTATCTCCTCTTTTTAAGAAAAATTGTTTAACTTTTAATACAAAGTTAATGGAAAAATGAATGTTCAATTTTTTATCCTTTAGTTTTGAACAAGTTATGTAATTTTTGACCTATATCATGTGCAATTTTGAATTTGATCCACATGTGCAATTTTTATTTCTATTTTTTGTGTTTTACTTGTAACTTGTGTTTAGGATCAGTCAACTATTTTAGTTAATTGATCTAATTTATATTAAATATTTTCATCGATTTTATTTTATTTTATTTTATTTCAATTTTGGTTTCTTCATCGATAGAACTTTCAAGTGCATTAATAATATATTATCAAATGTTAACAAATTTTGAAATATCATTGATAGACATGAAGGATTGTTGGTGTACCATTAATAAAACATGTGAGAACATTAACGAATTATTTAGGATTGTCAACATAGTGCTATAGAACACCATCATTTGACCATTCATAAATTTTAAGGATGTTGAAAACTTTCATTTTGAAGGTTCATCATGGACACTAAATGAAATGTTCAATTTTTTGAGAATTTTTTATTTGAGTAGGTTGATCTTGAAATGTGAAATGAAAATTTGCGAACGATTTTGAATTTTAATTCTTGTGGACATGATATAAATTACATTATTATTCTACCACCACATCCTTAATAATTATCATGTGAGATTTGTGTGCGTGAGCTTTAATGGATAGTTCATCTCCCGTCATTTGCGTTATAATCTAATACATATTTAGAACAAAAACTATTAATAAAACAATATTCATATTTAGAAACATAAACATTAAAATAAATTCAAAAAGAGGCACAAGAAACACATTAAATGTTTCATCAACAAGCAATTGATATTCTTATCTATCAATCATATAATTACTATTGCATGCTTTGTTTGCTTTTTCACTTCAATCAAAAAAGGACATGCCACAAAACCCATGAAAGTAAAATATGAAATTTCAAAATTGAAGCTTTCAAGTTCAAACCTATATCAATCTCTTGAACATTATTATCCTTCATTTTCATAATTTATAAATGTTCATCACTACCCTTTCTGCCAAAGGAGATCAAATAAAAATATTTCAAAATTCAACTTTCAAACTCATATCCAAAATCTTAAAAAGCTTGAATGATTAAGGTTGAAGCATTTTATGGAAAAAAAAAAAAAAAAGAAGGCCCAACTTGGTTATCAATGAAAGGTTTTCAAACTTGGCGCCTTTAAATTATTACAAAGTTGATAGTTTGTGCAAGAACAAAGAGAATTACCCATTTAATTATTTTTTATTACTACAAAAAAAAAATCACCTTCCCCATTCACCATTGAGTTTAGAGTTTTAATTTTTCAATTTGACCTGATTGTCTTTATAAACACATGTCATGCACTTTATTGATTTTTTCTACTTACATGACAACATAAAAAATTAATTCGATTATCCCACTCAAATTATCCATCAACTCCTTTCAAGTTTTGCATCCTTTCAAGTTGGTGTCATGATCTTTTGAAACTAGACCATAATGAAAAGTGAAGTCTTGACAATATGACTTATGAACCAAATGTTAATGTCCACCTTGTTTTGCATAATTGCAATTGTGATATAGTAAAACATTGTTAAGGGTGTTTTATGTCCTTTTTAATTTCACATTTTCACCTCCAATTTCTAATTCTAGTTTACTAAAATTATCAATAGGTTGCATCTAAATCTAAGTATTAAAACACAAAAAATATTGTGGTTTTTTACTTGTTCATCAAAAACAACATTTTTCAAGCTTGCATTTTTTTATAAATTAAAAAAAATTCAAGGAAAATAAAAATAAACATGATTTAAAAATTAAAAAACTCTTCAAAAGTTGCAAAAAATTAAAGACCCCCTTTCTATTTCTAAGTCCACATAATTATACCAACTCATAGTGCTATTATAATTTAAACAAGCACTAGCCAGTATAAACTTCAAAATCAAAATAAAAAATCACTAGTCACAAGTTCAAATAAACTTGTTTTATTAATCAACTGATTATTATAACAAATTAATTACCAATTCTTATAATAGGCTAGTTAACTTAAGACATGTTAACCAAAAAACTAAAATAACCTTAAGTTATATGAGTTCACTAGTTATCACACTAATTTAACCAATTACTATATACATACTCCAAAATTGGGTTAACAAGCATGTACATTAAACCCTCCATTATGACCTATCTAAATTGTTGATAATTGTTATTAATTTTTTCTTGAACTCGATTATCAACTTCTACACAATCTTCAGCTAATTGCAAATATTATTGATTGAAAATCATTGGCATAACTATGACAAAATTCAGAATCTTTAATAAAACTTTGGCAAAATTCAAAATATTCCACATAACTCGAACAAAACTAAAAATCCTTGGCATAAATCTAAGGAAACTTTAAATCATTAACATAACTTTCACAAAAGTTGTCATAACTTGAGCCATATTGAATTAATTAATAAATTGATTAATTTAATTGATGTTAGTTTTTAAATTGTATTGGGATTGATTTAGTTGGTCATTTATATAATTTTTTTAAGTAATAAAAAACATGTTAATGGGTTTTATATTGTCTCTACACATCGATAATGATTATGCACTTGGGGTATTCAAAATGCAATAACCCTAACCATAAAATTGAAACTTGAAAAAGTAAACCCCAAAGCCTTTTCATTGGTTACATAAAAAATTTAATTTTATATTCAATTTTTGAAGTTGTATGACAATATTTGTTAACCAAAAATAATATTATCATTTAGTAGATTTTGAAACCAAGATTATCCATTTGAATTTTACTCAACAAATTATTTTTGCTTAAGTTTAGATAAATGTATTTTCTTGACACCACACACATAACTAATCCATCATTTTCAAACTATTAACAAAATGTCTAGTGCAATATCAAATTCCTAAATCATGAACCAATGGCCTTTTCCAAAAACAATGTCATTAATCAAAACTAACATCCTTTTAAATGAGTGGGGAAAAAAATTAAAAACATAGAAAAAAATTAGTTTTAGAAACATATATGTTGCACATAAATTGGTTGAAGTTGATGAAATTGATTTTTTTTTTAATACATGGGTCAAACAATGAACAATATTGATTTCAATTGTTATCCCTTATTTTTGTTTATTCTCTTCATAATATCCTATATAATGGCTATTTCATGTTATTAACATTATAAATTTAAAAGAAAATTTGCTTTAAAATAAAAATACACCATATAGTATGACTTTGGATAATTACTTTTGTGAATGTGTAACCATTAATCAAAGCTTTTAAATTACTCAAACAATACAAAATGTTCAATTCTAATGGCCTAACCTTTATTTTAATTTGTGTGAGTTGCTACATTTGTTTAACTAAATGGAATCCATTTTTTTATTTTGCCAAGTAAGGCCCACCAAGCTATGATTAAAATTTGCAACCCTTGCCAATCTCCAAGACAAGACCCTTTGTCAATCTCTATGTAAATTTCATTTTAAAATGTAAGAAAGCATATTTTTCAAATCTTTGGTGATAGTGTAGATGATCTAGAAAGGAGGAAATGAATGTCCCATGTTTTTCTTCCATAACCTACACAACTTAATAAAAAACATAAAATTAATCACACAATTATTTATTTCACAAATTGAATTTATGTTGTTTGGTTATAAAGCCAAGGAAAAAACACATCTTTTGACACACGAGGAATTGAACACACATGCATCGCCAACAAGAAAGATTATGTTTAGAACATGAACTATATGACAATACAATAGATCCAAATGAGTGTAATGTTATGACCTCAACCACTGTTAAAGAGATGTGCAAATCACACACATGTTTCGATCATGTGCTCATGAACTCCCATTTATAAATTATCCATGAATTAACCATGACCCAACAACTTTGTGAAATAAATGCATATAGTCATGTTGTGCACCTTTGCATAAAACCTGGCCCACCATGTCCAAAATTTGATCATCCTCATGCTTGGTACCATCAATTATGCCCTATGTTCGTTCAATCATGATATTGCTTGAAATCAAACTAGCTATCAATGGCAATTGTAAAATATTTTATGAAAACATTTATGAAGGTGATGAAGTTATAGTTTTGACATGGTTTTTAATTTCAAGCATTGGCCACTATCATTGTTTACACAATTCAATTAATTAATTACCTTTCAATTACAAAATTGAACATTTTGTTCAGATCAACCCACATATGTTTGATTTATTATCGTTATGAACCATCCTTGTAACACAATTTGAAATTCAATATGTATTTTTAACTCCTTCCTAGGCTTATCCATGAACAAAACAAAGATTTTGTTTATCACAAAATCCATTTTACAATTGTCACACCATCACACTATTTATTGTATTTGATATGTTGTTCAAAATTAACTTTACATGTTTATAATGTTTGAAGATCATTCTTGATTGTCGTTGTTGAACAACTTAAATTACCACACCTCTAAAAGTTTAATAAAACTTCAATTATCCTTGCTTAAGTTTATTGCATGATAATATTCTCTAAACATTGCAACAAATTCAACATTTTGTCAAATGTTATAAATTTTATTATTCGATCTCAATCCCAACATCTCTAGAATCCTTACATGCCTAATCATGTAATTAAAGTTCTAAAAGAACCAATCCCCACATTGATTTATCCAATGAACCTTTAACAACTTTCCCTTTGTGACCATGTAAATGACCAACTACCCATTTTAGTTTGAAAACATTGAATATCCATGATAACCTTAACAAAATGCAATTCAAAGTTAATTTAAATTATTGCACACAAATGTGTCAATAGGGCTTACAAAAAATGCATCATGTTAATTCATACAATGGTGTTATGACCAACCAATAATACTTGAAAATCCCAAAAATTGATAATCACATTAGTCATCACTAGTAAGTGCTTACATGAAAATAAATGCATTTGAAATTGGGTTCTATGTGAATACAAAATATTGAAGTCAATAACATTGTGCTTTTAATGAATGTATGTATCATTGCAACTTTGGACCCAAAAAAAGCCATGGTGATTTGAGGCATCCCAAATTTTTAAAAAAAGGTGGATGGCCAAATATTTCATGAAACATTTATACAAATATTCATATGTCATGAAGATTATTTGGTATCATTCATAGCACATTCATGAGGATGATAATTTAGCCCATGGAACATTTGACTTTGAATCTCAATCATGAAAATCTCAATATGCAAATCACATTTCAATACAATTGAAGGTTTGGATTCAAAACTGGTTGGACAGTGGCCGTAACACTAGGGAAATATATGAAGAACATAAAAAAATATGGTACCATGCATAATTTTTTTAAAAAGAAGCTTATGAAGATTTTTGATTCATCAAACCATTCAATATTATGAAAATAAGATGAGGAAAGAAAATTGGAAGCACCACATTAATGATCATATGAATGTGCATATGTGGATTTTGGAACATCCGAAAAATGTTTTCTTTCTTACAAAAAGAAGACAAAACAAAGGACATACCCTTCAAAATCAATATATAAACACCATTGTAAATTGTTTAGTTGTTGGAATCTGGGCATAATGATTTTTTGTAATCATGTGTGGAAGGATGAAAATGTACATGTGTGCTTGAATGCATGGCATATTTTGAAAAATTGGAAGAACCAATATTTAATCAAAGTTTAACAAAGGTTGAACCAATCTTTAACCAAATTTTTGTTTAACCAATGTGTAACCAAGTTTTAGTTTAGCTAATGCATAGTCAAGTTTTAGTTTAACCAATGTTTTGTTTATCCAATGTTTAGCCAAGTTTTAAATTGGCGAATGTTTAACCAAGGTTTAACTTAGGTTAATTAGTAGGTAGTAAATTAGATTAATATGTAATAGGTTAAGCTAGGTATTAATTGGTAGGTAATATTTTAAGTTAATTATATATATATGCCTATCTTAATTAGGTTGGTAAGTTAAGGAAGTAGGTTAATAGGTTAAGTGGGGTATGTAGGTAAATAGATAAGGTTTAAGTAGGTAATTTTTTTAGCAAGATCTTTTTTTTATTTGGGAGTAAAAGGTTTTTTATGCACATCTAATTATAGTTTACAACTAGGTTACAACTATAAAATTTATCTCATATGTTTTGTTTTCCATTTCGTTTTGGTAAATTATATAAAGAGGCACAAACAACATTAAAAAGAACATGACATTTGAAATGAGTCAATAAAAAGGTTTGACCGTAAAGGTTGAACATAAAATTAAATAAATTTTTTTATTGACCAACCAACTCTTTACATATTAGCATACTTACTTACATACAAGTACATAAATACAAAAGCACCTCGAGTACTAAACAAAATATACCTACTTATTTACCTACCTACCCACCTACATACCTACTTACCTACATAAATTGAAATTTAAAAAATGAATTGTTAAATTCCACGTGGCAAATTTTAATTATGTTAAATAACAATGTGTCAACAGGCTCTATTTTAGTTCAAAAAATGGGGATTGGTTGCAAATTGCATATGAATGGTTACTCAATGAGATCATATATATTGACCATATACATCATCCATGTGGAATGTGTTGATATCATGATGAATCATCATTTACAACTAGATGTTAAATATAATTTCACTTATGCAACTAATGGATTTTTAATTACATGTGTTGATTGCAATTTATTTATGATCACAAATTATAGTCGCAAATTGATAATTTTATTCTAGTAGTTCCAAGCATTTTATGCATATTCAAAAGATAACATTCACATTAAGAAGCTTATGTATATGATCCATACATGATTTACTAACCTATGCGTTATTTGTAGGTTGTGCAACAAAAAGGCATGTGGGGTGTTCACCTCGTGGTGGTCCAACTACAGAATCCAAATCTTCAAAGAAATGAAAGAAAATCTTATATTGCGTGAGTCAATGTTATTTGCCATAGACCCACCCTTATTGGAGAATTAACAATGCCTTCAATGATGAAACATAATTCAAGGCTAGGTTCATGTAGCTACTCTATATGAGACAGGTTCCATGGATTTTTGCTATCAAGATGAACTCAAGTTCTGGAGGAGAATTCACCTTCATACCGTTTGAAAGGAGACTAGGATGTCACCTTTCTGCACTTATAATCATCATCATCACCACTCTTTATCCCTTCTTTAAAGACCCATTTGAAGGTAAAAATGCATTTGTCTTTGTGCCCATTCAGGTCGCTGTTTCAATTTAAACACTTAACTTTGTTTCTCCACCATCATCTTGGAACATCTTGTACCTTCTTCGCATTCCAACTACCCTGAACCCACGAGTGCACACCATACAGGAAACAGTTTTCTATTGGGAACTTCCTACTATACCAACCCACCAGTCCATGGAACATCTTGGAACCCAGAAACCCAGATATGCATTTGTTCAAATGGCTGCAATCCTGAACCATGTCAGCGCCAGACAGTCTTTTCTTCTCATTTGTCCAGCTTGTTCATAATAGAACTTCAATGTGCAGCATTGGGCTTTCAAAGTTGTTACACCATAGTTTTCAAGTGCAGTCTCAATTCATCAAGTGCTGTTTTTCAGTGTCTAGAGTCTGAACTCTCTTGGAGAGATCTCTACTGGTCATACAAATTATGATCAGATCTCTGTTTCACTACCTGATTGGTATGAAATATGCAGAGCTATATTGTTGGCTGATAATAAACCCAACTAAAATATTTCCTACTATTGTACAACAAAAAAAGCATCAACTGGGCGGCAGGTTGGAGCATTTGGAGCTGCAGCAGGCCAGTGTGCAGTATCTGTCTGCAGATGACAATGATACTTTTGTCTGATGGTGGTGGTGGACAGCACCTTCTTCCAGTGGTAAGTAGTACAGATCATTGTATTCCTTGATGTAGGAATTCAACATGGATGGAGTGTTTATAGATAGAGTTGTGTCAGTTATCTAAGAGACAAAGTTCTTTCTCTGCCACAGCAGCATTGACTTTGTGGGATGTCATAAGAAGCTCCAATTCTGTTGATGTAGGCTGGTCATGAGACATCTGTACACGGCGAAGTGACAGGTGAGAATATGCAATTTTCCATTGTTATTTAGGGGGTTGAAGGAATGTTTGAAGCTTTAGTGATTACCTGGGTGAAGCTATCATCACCCTGATTTGCATCTTCAACTACAATATCCTTTTTGCTTTGCTGGAGTCCAGCAATTTCCTCTTTCTGCTAACAAGAAACAAGAAGCTTAGAACAATGACATGCGTTTTTGCTTTGCTGGAGTCCAGAAATTTCCTCTTTCTGCTAACAAGAAACAAGAAGCTTAGAACAATGACATGCGTTCAGGTGTACTTTATGCAATAGGTTCAGCAAGAAGCATGAAGAAAAAATGTTGGCATTCCAAGGAGGACCAATGGAGGGACCTGCTGTAATTGTGCCCTCAGATCTGAAATAATTTGTAAGTGCACTGCCCTTTCCAGCTGCAGTTCATCAATTTGCCCCATTTCTGGCACTGGTATAGCCTGCCGACACCATCAATTCATCTCCAGTTTAGTGGAATATTATAAAGAGATTTTGACAACAGAACACACAGCAATGTGGGAAATGTGGCAAGCCCCTTCAGAAATGCATTGTAGTTCAGACAAAGTAGTGGCATACTAAAGAATAATGTTCTACACCATCAAGCATATTGAAAAGAGTATCTTTTTCACCACCTTCAGCAACTCCAGTTCCTGCTGCTGCTCAGCACATCTTGCACTTAGCTGTTCAACTTTTGACTGAAGCTCTTCCACTTGTCTGTAGCATTTCATTTGCAGGATCAGGAAACAGTTGCAGACTGGAAATCAAGCAACATGGAGAACAGGGCATATTGACTTGTGTAAATGACAAGTATCAGTTGACAAGCACATTATGTGACATGGGTGAAAGTTAACAAGCTATGTGACATGTGTCCTGAGATCTTCTTACTTTGTCTTCTGAGCATTGGCATCCAAGCAAGTGCTTAAATCGTTGCAGCAGATCTCCAGCTCTCTTCGGTAGCTATCAGCCTGCAAATTTGAATTCACAAGAACCAATCAAAAAACACTGGTTTTATGTTCCAGGTATTTATTTCATATAAGCTGGCTTGGGTTTAGAGAATAGACCTGTGTTGTTGAGAGTGCTACAGCACCTTGTTCTAGTGCAAGCTTAGCATCCATGATTTCCAGCACCTGAAATCAATCCACAGTTGATAGTGTCATTCCTTTTATTCCCTCATAGTAGTCCCTTTCCAGTTTGCTCAGAAGGTTTTCAAAGGCAAGGTCTTCTGTTCACAGACCTGATCTCGAAGATTCAAAATCTCTTCCAACAAAGTTTCCCTTTCTCCATTGTTGTAAAATTCTTGATACCTGCACATCAAGGCCCATTTCAATTCATCTCTGAAGCAAATTATCTGCAGAAGAATATGATGAATATAATTTGCAGTGGCCTTACTTACTTACCCCTGCAACTGCTCAATAAGGCGGATATTCTCCATTGCAAACTTTGTGAGCTCTGGATTGCGATCAATCTGGCTCCGCACAAGCTGAAGCTCCTCCTTCAGTCTTCTGTTTTCCTCTACTAAATATGAGTCCACAGTAAGCTTCCCTTCCACCAGTGATTCAAGTCTCTGGATTTTGTCTTCCCTGAAGCGAAGTATCATTTTCCCACTTTGCGTGTTTTGCTCACGTTGTTGCACCTGCAGGTTAGACCACTTATGTAGCTACCTTCAAAAGGACAAACACTCAAGAAGTGGGGTGCATCAGAGCAACTGTAAAGTTCAGATCCAGAGATGCGTGAATCACTTTTGCTCAATTTTTCCTGTTGGGTTCCAGAATAACTAACATTAGACTCTTCTTTGTCTGTTTCCTCCATCACATAGGAAGAGAAATGTTTAGAGCAGGATGTACATACCAAGGAATTGAGCTGCTTCACTTCAGAAGCCATTTGTTTGGTGGCAGCTTCAAATGACTTTTCTCTTCTCAAGGCACCAGCCAACAGCACCTCCATAGCTTCAATCTGACCATGGACATAATTCCAAAAACCTGAATCCATTATTCTCAAATCCAGCTTCACATGATCTTCTATGTTATATCGAATAGATGAAGAATCTCAGAACTCAAGACCAGTTGAAAATCATGGGTAGGTAGGAAAGGTAGTACCTTCTTAAGTGCAGCGTTTGTGCTCAACCCTGGATTTGAAGCACCAGGCTCCGTTTCATATCTAACCATTGTTGAGATGCTTCGGCGACGCAATCGGCTCACCTCTTCCTGTTACAGGGTTTACAACTTATGAATTGAGCAAATGTGGATGGAAAACTGATGCAAAAAAAACCAAAGGAATCAAACCATTTTCTGTTCAAAAAGAACATTGGCAATTTGCATTTTGATACCTTCAGTTGCTGAATTTCTCGTTGCAAAGCAGCAATGTCACCTGATGCATCTTCATTGATGACAGCCTGAGCCGATCACACCCATAATTAAGTCAACATGGATACATTGGTAATGAAAGGAATTTATGTTAGAATTTGAGCAACATAGTTGTAAACAAGCAAGCATTGTTTCAGATGATTTGCAGAAGAGAAAGCGAGGATGTTCAGGAGCATACATTGTTACGGATGAACTTTGCACGCTGAGCAAACTTCAGTGTGCTCAAAGTCTCAGCTGCATTGCTGTGAACCAACACAGATGGTGAACACACAATATGAAAAAATACAAAGATTAAAATGAGACAACAGATTTGCAGTGTGATTTGTGCACAGAGCTTGTATTCCTGAAAAGATGGTGTTTTGGGAAATGGTACTTGAAACTACCTATTTGAAGGGCTGACTGTTGCTATTACTGTTGTCTTAGAATTGCCTCCAAGAGAATCCTGCAGTCAAAATAAATATCTGAAGGTTAGGTTCAGCAACTCTGAGTAGCATTTCAAAATCATGATTATAGAATGAAAATGTTTCCATGCAAAAAAAAGCTGGTCTGACTGGTAGATGAAAAACAGCAGTGGATCTTTCTGGTTTAGAATGGTGCAGTAGTAGAGTCTCATCTTTAATGCATACAAAAGTCACTAGATTAAGAGGGTAGCAACCAAATACCTGCAAAAGGAAAGTCAGTTTTGAGTCACGGTAAGGAACATGGCGCTGTTTTCCATTAGCTACATCCACCAAGATCATAATCACCAACCTGCCATCAACAATTATCAGCAAACAACCAATTTAGATCCCATCCTCCACTGCAGATTCTCAAGTCATGCAGTAGAGATCAATAATACATAAATTTTACTCTGAGATTCAGTCAAAGTGCCCAACAAATTGCAATAATTTTACTAGAAGCATGCTTGATCAAAAAAGGAGTCTGCAGCAAAATCAGAGCTTTTATTTAAGAATACCCAAGAGTAGAGAGAGATTTGTTGATGTTGGCAGCTTCCTTCAAGCGGTCGCCTTCTGCACCTGAGGTTCTTTGCCTGAAAGCAAAAAACCCATTTCCAACTGAGACCTAGTAGCAAAACTATCACAGATCTCTGCTGCAATAATAGAAACATAGTAGAGAGAAGGAACTATAAATGAGCACTTTTTAAGGACAGCCCACCCAACAGAAGATTGGAAAATCCAAACCAGAAAAAAACTCAAAGAAAAACAACTTGCAACAGATGCAAGCAAAGCAAAGAAGACCCTGTATTGAGCAAATCAAAGCTTGAAAGGGAGCAGCACCAAGAGCAGAAGACAATGACCTTTCTGATCCTGCAAGATCCACCAAGTTTAAACGACCATAGCGAACATTGGTAAGTGAGTTGCTTTCCCACTGCAAACAGAAGGGAAGAGTTGTCAGATAGGAAATTTGTATCTTTCATTTACATGCAGTTTAACATACTTGGGTTTTGTGCAGGGACTTCTCTAGGATGTCATTGCCAAGAGGTTTCAAGTCAACTTGATGTGCTGCACATATACATACCGTGCTTTGAACACTGCAGGCAAAAACACTGTGTGATCGACTACTTTCTCTGTTCATATTTGTTGCTGCAACTTTCCGGTTTGCAGCTCCCTGCTCCATGCACAAACCAGAAAGGTAAATAGTGCATAGAAAAAATTGCCTAACTGAGGAGGATACAGAAGGTTTACTGTGTGTAATTGTGGAGAAATTTTGTTGTGGGGCTCAATAATACTCACCTGCACAAGAAGCTGCACCACATCTTGGACACAAGTCACCTCAACTTCCCGCAGATTTTCAACATAAACTCCTGTCTTCAAGTCTTCCCGGATCTGTTGTTGGGTCAAAACCATAACAATCCTTTTGAGTGTGTGATCAACTTATCCAGCATGATGGTATACCTTCATATGATGTACTTTCATACATGCTGGAGAAGCTTGGAGGGAAAAAAATCTTCTAGAGGAAGAGATGATGGTCATCATACCTGCAAATTTGTGGAAGTGGGCTCCAGCAAATCAGTGATCTGCTCATTATAAATCTCAAGAAAGGAGCACTTGCAAATATATTTCAGCTGCTCATGCTCTCGCTCTTGTTCCTCCTGCCACACACATGCTGCTTCCTTACTATACCCATGATCAAAGATTTCTGATCTGTGGGTCAAGAAATTACACACATGATTTACATCTCAAAGAATGTGGAAGTTGAACTGGGCTACAAGAGTGGTGGGTCATTGCAACATACTGTTAGAATTCTACTAAACATGTACTCGAAGATTCTGGGTGTCATTCCCCGCTGCTCGCTTGGTCGGTAGGCAAGATTGTCAATGTCTCCAAGCATTGTGTGTGTTTTGCCACTGCCTGTCTGCACCACACTCAACCCAGACAAACCATACCACATCAGAGTACACCATGCTGAGGACTGTTCAATTTGAATGAGAGAATTGCTGCAAGGTTCTTATGTTTCACTCCAGGAAGTTCCGCCAATATTTTCATTGTTGGCTAAAGAACAACAACCACAAAGGATTGTAGGTTCACATTCTTGGACCAGCTGTAGTCAAAATGGTGAGAAGTGCTTGCCTGGCCATATGCAAACATACTGCTATTGTAACCAGCCATGCAATTTTCCACCATCGGCAATCCCGCAACTCTGAACAGGTTTTCCTGTATTGCCAACGAATCTCTCCCTCTTAAGCAACCTCCAGACAGACATTTAGAAGATTTTGCAAGCACACAAAACACAAAAAGCTGGCATCTTAAGAAGGTTTGCAATCACACACATAATGCAATAAGTTTGCCATCTTGTAGAAGATTTTGCTAGCATGCACAATGCAAGAACTGGGATCTTGCACAAAATTTTGCAACCCATCATCAATTGCATGAATGATTTGCACCTGAGTGATGAATTCCCCAGCAACATGATCAAATGTAAACCGTGTCTGTGGCTGTCCAATCCAGGTGATGGTGTGAGCACTGTCTTGTCTCAAGCATGTGCCATAGCTGCTATGCCCTGTTGCATCAGAATTGCTCATTGGCCGCACTCGTACCAACACCTGCAGAAAAGATCCACAACAAACACAAAAGTGAAACGAATACAAGGCAGCAAGAGTCCTTGAGTTTAGCATGATAATGTGGTCTATACTGAGAGGATGGCATTAATGTGAAGCTCCAGAACTTGGCATCATCCATAGCTCACAGAAAGCTGTAATCAGTCACTCACCTGTACATTATGACTAGTCCAGAAGTGTGGATCCTCTTGCAGCTCAAAGTGTGCTTCTGAAGATTGATGCATTGCAGCCACCTTTGTTGCCTGTGGGTTCATTGTTCCAACAGCTCTTTGAGCTGCTGCTGCTGCCATGGCCTTTGGGTTTCCTGACATGGGGCTTGGTACTGCTCCAAACCTCCCCAGTTTAGGAACACCTCTGCTAGGAGTTCCAGATTGTAGCTGTGTTCTGGGTGTACTTTGAGAATTGTCAGCACTGCTGCTGCTTATTCCATGTACTGATTGCAAACTGCTGCTGCTCCCATTCAAAGATGCCGTTGTACTGACATCTGAGGAAGTTGAGGAAGCAGAATCTGACACGGGGTTGTTTGCTTCTGCTTGAGATCTTGACATTGCACCACCTGTGTGCATTCAGGGAAAAAAACTCACAAATCAGATCTCAGGCACAGTTCCCCTGAACAGTTCCTGGATGAGATCTTCTTGCTAGAAAGAGCTTGTGATGATCAGAACATGGCAGCAGAAATACCTGAGTCCTGCTCATTTGGCAATTGCTGTTTTGGGTTCCAGCCAAGCCTTTTCTTGACATTGCTCTTGGGGGTAGCTGGAGGAGGGAAGTGCAGCTGCTTGCCATCAGGAGTGGATGCTGCTGCTGCTGTGTAGCTCAGATTGCTGTTACTGTCCACGTTCTCGCAGTGCTGGAACTTGTGAGATGAGAGTCCTGAAGATCCTGGGCCTCCTCCTCCTTTCTTCCCCCGCGGAGTTGCTAGAAGCTCCATTTTGGGTTGCTGCTGAGCACCGGGTCCAGCAGCAATGTTGGTTCGAGGAGAAAGAGGAACTCGACCATCCATGGTCACGGATGCATCATGAGGAGAAATTTTGTCGCCAGCAGTGGCATCTTTCTTTGCAGAGTTTGGGAAGAAAAGCCGGAGGTTTGATGCCCCCTTCACCATCTTGTTTTTTCCCAGCTCCCTCTCTCACTCTCTCTCTCTGATTCTAGTTGCTTGCCCTGCTCCTGGGGTGGTTCATGCAAGCTCTGATAGATTTTCCAGCCGTGCCGCTGCTTCACATTCAAGTCCCTAACCCATCAACAAAACCAAACCGCAGCTTCCAAGCAAAGGCACTGCTTTGTTCAGTACTAGAATCCTACTGCGACTCCTCAAGATTCCTTCAGTACTAGAATCTTACTGCAACTCCTCAGCTTCCATCCACCACAGCCGACTAAGCGTTTCTCCTTTGTATCTCATTTCTCGGAGATCTGCATAGCGGAGGATTTCGCTATTGCTTGAATGAATTTCTGCAACAAAACTTTTCTCGTGGTCACACAAACTGGAAAACTCAACTAGACCTCGAAGCTATTGTTGTTCCACGACTACAACAACAACAGCATTAACAATGCTTGCTACTCAGCATAACAGAATGTCACACCCCTCATCACACTCTCGACCAGAAATTTCTTCACCTGAAGAGGGAAAAGAAGAAGAAGAAGAAGAAAGTGTCATCGACCCAACACCGAGATCTACCACACAACACAGATCTAGAAATTCGCATCAAATGCAGCAGCAAGCAAAGCAAGGCCGTGACTCGTTTACAACTATTCCATCAATTCTATCCAACCCACAACACGAAAAAGCTCAACTATGTTGAATCAAATGAAATGGAAGCAAAATCGAACCTCCTTTCTGAAAACTTTTTGGTTGAAAATATTCAGCAATAACCGCAGCTGAGCATGCTGCTGCTGATGATGATGAAGAAGATTACACCCATCGATCCTTTGAAAATGAAGAAATTTTACAACCAACAAGCGGACCGACCGTTGTTGTGAGATGAAAACAAACAAGGAAGCATCAAACAGCAGGAATGAGGATTTGGTGCAACATGAAGAGACAGTGTGAAGTAGTTGTAGGAGTAGTTGTGGTATAAGTAATCAATGGATTCCTCGTAACGCCAACAACAGCAACAAATGCAACAACACAAGTGCGCAACTACCAATACAAAACAATGCAACAAAACGCGATGCAAGTCACCGCGACGCAAATTCGAAGCGAAGAAGAAGAAGCCCGAATTTGTTTGAAAAGCGCAACGGTAACTGCGACGACGACGACGACGAGGGTTTCTTCAACAGCTCCTTTCCTTCCCTTCCCTTACGGACCCCCCCCCCCCCCCCCCCCCCCCCCCCCCCCCCCCCCCCCTCCCCCACCCCCCAACCCACCCCCCCTCACCCTCCCAACCCACAACTTCT
>Ga0116227_10003906_pt1 | contig 32741 bp, 25 predicted proteins | sample S1TSphgellanicum_FD_89693 | JGI IMG/M metagenome (GOLD analysis project Ga0116227, IMG submission 89693) | Host-associated microbial communities from peat moss isolated from Minnesota, USA - S1T2_Fb - Sphagnum magellanicum MG | ecosystem: Host-associated > Plants > Peat moss > Unclassified... | reverse complement strand
GATGATGTCCACCATGCGAGCTTCCGTGTCGACCTCGAAATGAAGTTTTACCACCTCTACCTCTACCTCTATTGGTATTTGAGTAGAAAGCACTTTCTTGTGATCCTCCATTGGAAGTACCAACAATTCTCATTTTTTCACTTATAAGTAGTGTTCTTAAGTCTTGGAAGTTGGGGATTATTTCTCGAACTGCAATTGAAGTACGGAACTAGTTATAATATTTTCCAAGTCCATTTAAGGTGACAGCCACTAAATCTTCATCATCTACAAGGCTCCTATAGATGCAAGAGCATCTGCAAGGTTTTTCACCTTTATAACATAGTCATTGATGTTCATCTTGTTTTTTTGTAGATTATGCAACTCTTGCTTGAACTACATTTTGCGAGCTTGTGTATTGGTGCTATACATCTTCACCAATGTATCCCAAGCTTGCTTGCATGATTTTGCATCTTGAATATGCACAATCATGGAATCGAACACACTCACAGAAAGTCAATACAAGACTTTCTTTGCTTTTTCATGCCAAGTTTTATTGGCTTGAATTTGTTGTTGTGTGGGGTTTCCTGGGAAAGGAGGTTCTTTCTCATCACCAGTTATGAATTCCCAATAGCCTTTCCCCATTAAGAAATTCATAATCCTAAATTTCCACACTTGGAAATTGTTCTTGTCTAGTTTCTCAATTGCAATTTGAAAAAGATCATCCGCCATCTCTCAAGGCACCACTCAATGTCTTCTTGGGGTTTCACAATGATTTTAATTCCTTCCTTGGGTTTATAGGATTAGGGTTAGGGTTTTTTTTCCTTAGGTTTTTAGGATTAGGGTTAGGGTTAGGGTTGAACAAGATGGACCTTGCATATGTATGTATGTCTTGAGTATTATACGAAATTCTATACGATACATAGGTTTTACGTATAGGTACGTATCTTGTATAATATTTCGTATGGTATTAAGTACATGATTACATACCACACTTTTGTACAAAGGTCTTGATAATGTATTTGCGTTTCCCAATCTTCAAACTCCTTCCTTCAAATTCTCCCAAGTTGTATTTGCTCCACTTCAAAACTTTGCTTTGATGTCTTCTCAAAACAAACTTCTGTCACTACAACTTTGCAAAGCTACTCCACACACATTTGACCTTGGATTGATCTAAAATTTTGGTGAAACATAGAATACTATTTCTTCTACCTTCTCTCAAAATTTCAGCTCATTTATCTTCATAAAATGGGAGATCTTGCTACTTCTTTGAAGTCGCCTTAAACTAGGACCTGAACACAAAATGACTTACAACTCACTCTCAGCAACTCCAAAATCCTTGAGATTTAGGGAGACATATTAGATATATGTTTTCTATGCTTATTCAAAATTTCAGCTCTATTGATGTTGACCACAAAGAGATATCACTTTCAAAAGAAACTGACTTCAAAACTGAGATTGAAACTTTAGATGCTTTGATCTCTCTCAATACAAATCCAAATGACATGAAATTTCTCTCACACATATATTCCTATATGATCTATAAGATCACAAAGCTGCAAATCCCAAAAAGCTCAAACAAAGGAGATATGACCAAAAAACCAGATCTGGCACAGAGTCTTCAAAAGCTCATAACTTTCACAAAACATATCCTTTTCTTTTGAAAATTTGAGAATAGAAGCGTCTTATAGTCTTCTATAATCTCTTCAAGTTTCACTCTAAGATCTTTTCATAGTAGATCTAGATCTAGATTTAAAGATCTGACTTCCACAACTTTGATATGTTGATCTCCTCTCACCTCTTTTCTTTTCTTTTTTTTCTCTTCATATTCTTTCCTTTCCCCGTTTCTCTTTTGCACTTGATAAACTCCTATGATATTACTAGAGACTCTCAAGCTCTAGTTCTAGAGACTTTCTAGCTTTAGATCTCTTTCAATTTTCTCACCAAACAACCTAAGCTTTGATACCATGTTAACAAATAGGAGATCTACTCAAGTGCAAACATAAATCTTTATTGAAAAGAAACTACAACATGATGCTCACAAAACGAAACACAACATCAAGAACTCTCCAAGGTTCTTGTCACATGAAATACACAAACTTGTGTAATGAAAAAAAAAGAGCCAAACCATCAACACTAAGGTATTTAACTAAAAAACCAAACCATAAATAACCAAACTAAAATAAGTAACGAAAGTAATTCAACCTTGTGAAAGTAACCCAGTTATTTTCCTACTCCAATAACTAATGAAACCTAACTAATTGAGCTTGAATTCTTAACATAATCGAGAAGACAAAGAGGCTTCAATTTTTAAATAAGTTAAGTTTATTATATTCGGACCATAGACAAGATCTTTCTTCCAATCTAGAAATATATCCACCATCACCCTATTCTCCTAAGAGATTTGGAGAACTTAACTCGGAATCCCTTAGTTTGAACTCAAAAGAAATTCAAAGATCTAAAGGGTAGTTGAATGTCATAGGGTTTAGGGAAGGTCAACTTTTGTCCTAGAAATCATTGTGTTATGATATTTTGTAAGAGTTAGATCTATGTAGAGGGGACAATAGTAGGTTGGTCTCTTTTTTGTATCCTACAAAACTAAATGTAGAATGTATGAAAGATTTTTGAATGGTAAACCTTCATGAATCTTGAAGTATTTGTGATTTGGGCTTTTCCCACTTACACATTAGTTTTCTTCTTGGGAAGAATATGAAAAAGGAATAGGGTTAGACATTTTCATTTTTGATTGTTCTAATATATTTGTTTTTCTAAGAGCAATTGCATTTGAAGAGCGTGTTTATAGTCATAGTAAACACCATGATGTCCATCATCACCCATTGCATACTCTAATAGTTGTCCAAAATCTTGCATATGATAATAAGCTTGCAATTTCTTTTTGGTTGAAGAAAGAAAGATGTTGGTCATTCTTGGTGGAAGGTGTTTACAATTACGACACACACAAGTTGGAGCATCAACATTGTATTTTGAGGACTTAAAGGTGGGTTGTTTGCGGACATTACAAATGGAGTTTTGTTTCAATGTTTCATTTGTGCACATCAGTGGGTAATTCTACAAATTATCATCTTGTTTGATTTGAACTCAAAAAGCTTATAACTGAGCTATTTGTGATTGTTCACATGTTACAAAGTTTCGACATTGTTCAAGAGTTGTATGTGACTATTGACATGCTACAAAGTTTCGGCATTTTTCAAAAGTTGTTTGTAATTGTTCACATGGTACAAAGTTTTGGCATTGTTGAGTTATCTATGACTGTTCACATCCAGTGTACAAAGGTTCAACATTAACATTGCATATGGTTATCCTACATGAATTAGGCTTGTGTAATTTTTTGTTATAACTATTTCTTACACTTGAAATTCAAGTTTAAGGTTTCACATTTGTTAACATTTATTTAAGATTTTTTTTTTCTAACATATATTTGTTACATTGTTCTTGGTAGGGTTTGAAAAAGAGCAATGGCAACAACTAATTCCCTCCCTTCTTGAGGTAGGCCTCCCAAAAGTTCAAAATTTGACAAAGCTAACTATGGTGGTAGGGATCTAGCATATTGGACAAATGTAATGGGATTGTTTACTAAAGGAGTTGACCCCAAGAAACTTTGTGATGAAGGCCATGTTACCTTTGAAGAGGTCTCTACCATGTGGGGTCCAAGGAAACAAAATGGTTATAGGTCCAATAATCATGACCTTGATGTGAAGGTGAAGGCACGAGTTGAAGAGCTTTACTTCAAATTTTATCTTGTAAATGAAAAGATCACCAATAACGAATTTGGGCACAAACTTTGTTGGGATATTGTCACAGAGCATAAAGGTAGGCAAATTAATTAGTTAGTATTTGGTTTGGACATAGCTAAGGAAAAAGCTCAAAAAGAGCATCGAGAAGCTACTGTTGAAAATGTGAGCAAATATGTAAAGGTTGAAGGTCAACAGATCAACATAATATGCAAGTCAGAATTTGAAGAACATTCATTTGTTATATAATTAAGGAAATTTCGGCCAACCTTGTCTATACATCATTCTAAAAGGACAAATGCCTTTAGTGTAGATGAAATTGTTGTTATGGAGGAGCTAATGGAATTAAAAAAACAAGAATTGGAGGTGGTTCAAATTTTTGTAGTATGTATATCAAAACAATGTTCTAGTAAAGAAAGCAAAGTCAAAAATTTGAAAGTTCAGATGGAGGATAGGGAGGCAGCTTGTGTAGAAGCCAAGTTTGATTTGCAGATGGCTACATATGAGTTAATTACTCATAAGGCATATTTAGTTAGGTCAAAGGAAAAATTGGATGGTGGAATTGTGGAGATTTGTGCTTCATCACCAAGTGATCTTGCAAAGTTATAAACCATCATTGGAGACATGGAATATCACCAAAAAATGTGGCTGAAATTGGAACAAAAGCAAGGCTAGGGAAATTTTTGCATTAAACTATTTGCAAAGATTATGAGGTATTAGAAGCTGACATTTCAAGAGCTTTGCAAATTGTGGTACGTGTTGAATTGGCTATCAAACAAGTCCAACAATAATTTGAACATGTGCATCTTGGGTTTAAACTGTCCACCCTTGTAAACATGAAGAACATGATAGAGGTGTTATTTTGATCAAAGCTTGTCCAATTTGCTTTGAATGGTTCATCGCAAATGACATTGTCTTTGCATTTTGTGGCCACACGTACCACCCTTTTTTTTTGTTCACACATCTTCAAACTTTAGTAACTTGTGTTGTAAAATTTTGCCCAGATCCTGTCGTTCACCTAAATTGGTGGCAAAGCATGGGCATAAGTCTCTTATCCGAAGAACAAAAGCAAACTACAATGGATTTGCATCTTGTGCAACAACGACAACAATGGTTTCAAGAGAAGATCAATCACATGCAACAAGAAGGTAAATATTTTATATATTAATCCTTTTATTTTATGTTAGTTGCAAATTTCAAATTTTGAGTCTCCAGAATCCAAAGTCGTAGGTTAATATTCATTTCAAGAGTCTTGATTTTTTTTCACTTACCAATGCAATTGAAGAAACTTGCCAAATTCCTAAGTCCAAATTAATGCATGGTCTTGAACTAGGAGGGGCATTCAACCTAGAAGGAGATGTATTATCATTGGCAAGGATGTTTACATTAGTTAATCAAATCCTTTGAAGAATAAGTTATTTGAATTTAGGTCCTTCCATGATTGTCTCTTGATTTTACTCTTGTGTTCACAAGGAAGAGCACTCCTAATATGATGTAATCTCCTAGGTGCAAATCCTTATGTGACCTGTATATCATATTGAAATGTGGATTTAATTTGAAGGAGTGTTTCTTCTTGATTTTAAGTCTGCATGTGATTAAATTGTTGTTTGAAGGAGTGGCCTTTCATGAATTTGGGTCCTTTTATATTTGATGTCATGATTATACTCTTATGATCAAGGAGAGGCACTCCTAATGTGATGTGTTCTCCTTGGTCAAAATCCTTATATGACTTACAATAATTGAGTTCTTTTTTGAAGGAGTGGGTTATCTTGATTATACAAGTCCTTATATATTTGTATAGTCAACAACAAATTGTTGTGATCAAGGAAAGGCACTCCTAATGTGATGTGTTCTCCTTGATCAAAATCCTTATATGGTCCTTACAATAATTTGAACTTTCCTTTGAACAAGTGGGCTCTCTTGAACGTAGGTCCTTATATATTTGGGGTTTTAATTATACTCTTGTGATCAAGGAAGGCACTCCTAATGTGATTTGTTTCCCTTGGTCAAAATCCTTATATGGTTCGTAAATTAATTTGAACTCTCCTTTGAAGGAATGGGTTGGACTAAATGTAAGTCCTTGCATATTTGATGTCCTAATTAAATACTCTTGTGATTAAGGAAAGGTAATCGAGCTAATGTTATATGAGTTTAAATGGCCTTAATGAATATCTTTTTATGGTAGGTACATTATTTGTTGAGTTGTCCTTTGAAGAGTGACTTCTCCTAAATATATAAGCTTTGCACTCTTGATTATAGTCTTGTGAACAAGGAGGTACATTCCTTATGTGGTTTATCCTCAAGGTTACATATATGTCTCCATTAGCTATATTCTTTATGTGAAGGAGTGCATTTTTTAAAATTCAATTCCTTTCAATATGTTTATTAACCTCCTGATTATTGTAAATTTTTTGATGTTGGGTCTCGTAACAACTTTTTGGAACTATAGGCATAGGTCAACCTAAATTTATATTAGAGCCCAACAGTAGTTAATCTTGAGTGAATTATGAACTACTTTCAAAAGTTTGTTAAGGATAGACGCTAAATATAAATTCATTAATTTTTTGTTGGTTTTTGTTGTGCATGTTAGTGATTGAAGGTAGGTTCAACTCCTTGATTGCTAAAACAAAAGTTGGATCATCCAATTCAATTAATCATATTTCTAGGACACCAAATGGGTGAAAACACACTAAGGTGCAGTATTTTTCAACATATGTGAAGTCCATACCAATGTTAAAATAAAAATTCATTTTACACTATAGTAGAATAAATTAAATTGCACAAATCATATGGCAAGGTTAAACATTTTTTTGTTTATTTTAAAACTTTATCAATTGTAGATAATTGTATCAAAATAAATAAATAAATGAGAAGTTGAATTATTAATTCAAATGATTAAAGGAATTTATGAAAAATTCCATATCTCATTGTATATTTCAATTTATGTTTTTCAAAATCTTTCAAAATTATCTTCCTTTGTATTAATGGAATCACACTATGTAAGGTAAAATCATTCAACTAAACATTTTAGTAAATATAATGAATCCACAATCATATGATATGGATTGTGATGCTGGATTTTTAGCACTTCAAAAATCCAATATGTTATGGTAACTCAAAATCTATTCATGAAATCTATACAATGTGATCATATTACATATATTATTATTATTTTGAGTCCTTTTCACATATTATTCATTTATATTTTGTTCCATGGCCCATGATTGATATTCCAACAATCTATGACAAGATTATGTACTCCACTTTAATGTGCTTTCACCCAAATCTACAAGTGTAACAACTTGAATATTTAGTAGGTCTTGAGGCAACTCAACGTCTAGCAGTTTCTATTGCATTGCCAAACCTTGTTGACACAAATATTATGTTGAATCCAAAGAAGAAAGGAAGTGCTAAATTTGAGGTGACTTCTCCTTTAAAACCAAAGTTGCTAAAAACATTGCACTATGTTGAAACTTTTGAACCTAGCCTTGGATGCCCTACCAGAAACTTGCCATTTTAGAAGTCAATTTTGATGAAGATTATGATGATTTACGTATGTAAAAAGGGTGTTTAGACCCTAGACCCTTTGAAAATCCTCATGATCATCATGAATATACTTCTAAGGTTTTACTATTTAATCAACTTTTGTTACCTAATACCTTACAATATGACATGTTCCCAAGCTTCTTAATAGACTCAAATGTAAGTATAAGGTGAAAACAACGAAAGAGTAAAAAGTCGGGGCACGCTCCTTGGCTCATAGTACTTTGGGGGTAGAGGGGCGTGCTAGAGCTCTGGGATGGGGACTAGGAAGAGTGACAAACATCAATTATTCACATGAACTTACACAAACCAAACAACAAGTTGGTTAGTATGTAGTTTGAGCACTTTTGGTGCACGGATGAACCATGGGCAAACACGGACTCACAAGACTCACCATGGCTTGGACTTGAGGGAATCCACCACCTTTCTCCTTATAGTATACTCTGTTCCTAGCCACGGGGCCAACACCCAAATGACATTTTGTCTCAAGACTCCCAAGTGGGAGTCCCAAAATTCCCGAAATTGGGACTTCTACAACTTCGGAGGCCCATAACTTTGTGTGTAGACCTCCTATTGAGGTGTGGCCTAAACCAAAGTTGTAGCCTTCGTCTAGATCTTTTCAATGATATGTGGCACGCCACTTGCACACAAGGAAATCGGGGCGATTCCTGACTTTTAATGGTCGGGAGTCAAATTGACAATTTGACTCCCGACCCTTCTTTTGGTCATAACTTATGTTTTAAGTATCTAAATGGGTCATGCTAGTTCATTTTAGACATCTACGTTCCAAGAGCTTTCCAATAATATAAGGAACTTATCAATCCAATGAATTTTGATTCTTATAATCGCCCTTTGAAAATTCAAGAGTCCATTGGGATTCTAACTCCCAAAGTGGGAGCTCATTTGGGAGTGTGGGGGTTCATTCCATCACACTCTCTTGCACTCCCAGGAGCATGAAATGTGACTCCCAGGCTCACTATTGGCCTACACCTTTGCAAGCCTTTGCCTTGGTCACGAGCCCAAGGCTAAGTTGCGACACATTGTCCCAAAAAAACCTTTTTATTTAGTGTCATCCTAAGTTTTACCCCAGTGATTTCCCAATTTTTGGATCCTATTGGGTCCAATCCTAATCATGTTGCAATGACATCCCATTCCCTGGATCTTGCAGAATCTTATCTCCTTAATCATGCCTTCTTAACATCCTAGTTTGTCGATCATGTTGGGTCCAATATTAATCTTGCTACAATGATATCCCATTCCATGGAATTTACAAAGTCTTATCTCCCTACTTTTGCCCTAATGACTTCTCAAAATAAAGATATTATTGGGTCGAACCCTAATTTGGCCATGGATTTTAGTGAGTCCAGTTTGTTTAAACCCACCTTAATGACATCCTTGCCTCTAAATCATATTGAATCAAGTTATCACCTTAATCCTACCCCAACAACATCCCAACCTATGAATCACATTGAGTCTAGTATGATCCCTAGTATTTTGACATCATTGCATGGTGTTTCAAAACCCAATTGTGTCATAAGTAGTGCCATTTGAGGTTCAACCTAGTGTCTTTTATCGATCTTCAACAACCCAATTGATGGTAGCTAGATTGCCACAACTTCAAGCCATAACAATAGCCTAATTGGAGAAGGGTGTCAAGGGCGTCAAGTGAGTTGTCAACAAGTTTAACAGTGGTCCTAGTGCTATAAATAAGCACCCATAACAAAGTGTGTAACCAACTAGTAAGTTTAGAGGTCACCCTAAAAAGAAATGATTTGCATATGAATATAAGGTATTTGCCAAGTATTAAGGCATTAGTATGTAGAAAGGTTCTATCAATTTTTAACAAGGTGTTGGGTTTCATTGAATCCAGACTATTTGCTTACATGGGTCAATTTTGAAACATGACAATTTTTCTACATACTTGAAATAGAAAGATTTTGATTGAGTTTTGGTTGAAAGTTCATTTTTTCTCTAGCTACATGGGCTTTCTGCATTTGTGCAACCATTAATTTTCATGTTGATATGATCAAGTCATTTGATTTTAGAAATTTCAATTATATTTTCTTGTCTTCTGGTGTTGTTGTATGTATTTTGTAAGTTACAAATAATCCTCTTTTAATCAACAACTTTGAGTGATTGATAGAGTTTAAGCTTTATGGATAGAGTTTAAGCTTCAACTGTTTTTCTATCCCATGTTCACATGGCAAAAAAGTAAGCAAATTTGTTCATATGTCACTTGAAGGTATAAGCAATGTACATATGGAATGATATTAATTGAGGTTGTTAAATTCATGTGGTGAAAAGGTACTTGTAGAATTCAATGAATTCATTGGGCAAAAAGATAAGCAAAGTATGTTCCAATCAATATTGAAATTCAAGTTGTGGTCTTCTTCATAACACAAGAAAATGAAATTGGACACTTGAAGCAATTGTGAAATGCTTTTGCTCCAAGAAAACTTGTTGGATGTTGTATTAATATAATGGTTTTTGCATAACAAGTTTTATGGTTTCAAAGCTCATGAATTATGGTTGGAGGATTTATGTTATACAACAGGAGGTTGGAGCTAGTAATAATGGCTTTTCCATACATATCGTGTTGAGTTTATTGATTAGAGCATTCTAAAGTTTCTCATAAGATTTTTTTGTTAAAGGAAATATACTATAAATATTGTTTCAACAAAACTATTTACTTTATGAACTTCAATGCCATATCCTAAGATCTAATTTAGTTCTTTTCTTCATGTTAAATTCAGCACCATCTTTTCAACATTTCCAAGGGCTTCAAATAAATAATTGAGATTCCTACATCAAGATTATAAGGATATACCAAAGTTTTATAAGACTAAGAACATTAATTAGGAGTAAGAAGTCAAGAAGGATCCCTTTTGATACTCCTATAATAGGGATTATATATCAATATAAAGGACAACAATTAGGGGTTATGAATCAATAATAAAAAAGGCCTCAATTTCAAACCTTTTAAAATAAAAAATACACATGATTATAATTAAGCTTGTGAAGGAGTAGGAGCTAACAGTTTGAAAACTGCTCTTGTAATCAATATTACAATCCTTTATACCCAATCAAAATGTTTCAAAAGTAGGTTAAAAATCAATGCCAAGTTGAAGTGAGTGCTTTCATGTCTTGTTTTTGGGGCAACATCCATGAATACATGGTTCTATTGATAACATTATAACATTATAATACTTGAATATTAAGATAATAATATTATGGTTTCTTTAGAATAATTGAAAAGGAGTATAAAATAAATTTGGCCCATTAAAACTTGAAAATTGATACCCATAGGCCACTGGATAGATATGCTTTTGGAACCTTCACAACAATAATCAAGTCATTAGTTCCTCTTTCTAACCTTAACAAATTCAACTCAATTGCACACCCATATAAGAACTTGAAATTGATTAATGTTTTCCAATGCTTCCAACCATGAATAGAAACATAAAACCTAATTGAAACATTCAATAATCTTCTTTACTAAGTTTCACATATAGTAAAAAAAACTTTTTATATGTTCACTTACCTTGGATTTTAGATGTACTTATTGATCTCCAAACTCAAGCAATTGACAATCTACCAATGCTTGTAAAATGGTTTCTTCTACCTCTTGCTTTAAAGTATAAATTGGAATTACTCCTTTGCATATGTGGACAATCATGGGCATGGCAAACTTGGCACAAAGCACCAAATGTGAATAATAGAAAGCATGTGGAAAGGTATTTAACAAAACAAAGGTTCTAGAATTTTTTCTCCTGCGATGATACCAAACTCCTTGAAGTAGTTAATCTTTAGCTTCCCATTCATTCTGCCAACCATCTTTGAACTTTTCCCTACAAGTGAATAAAGTTTTATCACATAACATCATGAAAAACTTCTCACCACTCTCTAGATCACTTGCCACAACTGCAAAGTTGTCACCTTGAGTTATGTTGTTAACCAAAGGTTGACCATCAATCCCCCAAACGGTCTGAAAGTTACTTTCATTTAGCATTGTCATTGTTATAGGCCACTCTATAGGTATCAATCTAATAGTCTTAAAGGGCAAGATGCGGCTGATGTTTTGGCAACCTTCTTTTTCACCACCATCCACATGCATGGGATAGAAGCAAAATAACTCACAAATTAATAAAAGTTGTGAATCAAGATGGTCTAAAGAAGACATTGAATGCGTTTTACGGGAACCATTAATAGTGGCACACTCATAAGGTATACTTTTGTCCACATCACCAAGTTTGATTTCCCAAAATGTGTGGGTCACAATTCATCTTGTAGATGTTGGTCCAACATGTTCTTTAGGAAAAGCTTCTCATAGAAACTTCATTGCATCAAAACATTCCAAAGAAGGTGCATTCAACCTTAGTTGTTATTTATGCAATTCCCTTTTAACCATTGCCCCTATGCCATCATGTTCACCTTTTCCATGGTTGGAACCAAAAAAATTCCACAACATTTGACATCCATGAAGGGTTTGTGGACCAACTATTTTTTGAGGGTATCAGCCACATGGTACCAACAACGTGAACTTTTAAATTAACTTGAACACCCATCATTCCACACCCAATGTTCTGTAGGATAAACACCTAAATTAGCCAAATGTTGCCAATGAAGTTCAAAACAATGTTGGACAAATAAAGTATCACGTTCTTTATCATTAGACATGTAATAATGATATTATTTGGTAATGGTTTTACTCTTAGGGTCTTCTAGATTATAAGCCACATTGTCACAATAGGTAATATGAATAAGGATAATCACCTAAAAAGAAAATCGATTGTAAGGCAACTTTCCGTCCCTCTACTTCCGATTCTACAAGGTGACTATGCTTGAAAGCACAAATGCTACTGGTGAAGGAAAATGCAAATGTAATTCTAGATGTTAGATTGCGTTTGTAGTTGAAATTAAGTAGCCTGCCTCCTATGCATCATTTACGATTAGAACTGATAGATATATTTTTCAAGCTCACACACTGCACATTCTAGGATTTTATGTCAAATTGTCATTCATTTAAACCAATGTTTAAGGACTCAACACCATGTATGACATAGCTGCAGACCATTAGTCACTTGAAATATTGTTTCTAACACATAGGTTATTCAAATCCAGCTTGTCATAGCTCATTAGAAAGCTAACAACAAGGCGCGTCTTTTTACCAAATCCTAAGCTCTGCAGCTAAACCAACAAGAAATTATGCTACAAAACCCGAGAGGGTTTTACAAAGGTGATAATTCAACTTGGCCGGAAACCATCAGTCACTTAAAACATCAGTTCTAACACATACACCACTCAAATCCGGCTTGCCATAGCTCATTATAAAGCTAACAACAAGGCGCATCTTGGTACCAATCCTAAGCTCTGTAGCTAAACCAGCAAAAAATTATGCTACAAAACCCAAAAGGGTTTTATGAAGGTAGTCAGTTCAACTTGATTGCAGACCATTAGTCACTTAAAACATCACTTCTAACACATACATCACTCAAATCTAGCTTGCCTTAGTTTGTTAGAAAGTTAACTACAAGGCACAATTTGCTACCAGATCTCAAGATCTGTAGCTAAACCAATAAGAAGTTATGCTATGAAACCCGAGAGGGTTTTATGAAGGCAGTCGGTTCAACTTGACTGCAGACCATCGATCACTTAAAACATCACTTCTAACACATACATCACTCAAATCTAGCTTGCCTTAGTTCGTTAAAAAGCTAACTCCAAGGCACAACTTGCTACTAAATTTCAAGATCTACAGCTAAACCAGTAAGAAGTTATGCTATAAAACCCAAGAGGGTTTGTGAGATTTTTCTAAAGTTCCAACCTTCCAACACTATCACTATCCACCCCCATTCCTTCAAAACTATTACAAGATTTTCATTCTACTTTCCTTCCTTCTCGCCTCTACTAAAACTAATCATTATTTTCCTCTTCAAGAAGCTTGTGGGAACAAGTATTCAAGATTGAATGAAAATTATCTTTGAGGCAAAGAGAGAGCCCCCAATGATCCGAGTCTACCTTTTAAAGAAAAGGAGAAGGGAGGTGAAGGTAGATTCAAATCTTGGTGGCCGATGGAAGGTTCCATGCTTGTTGGCCAATGGAATGTTCCAAGTTTGGTGGCCAATGGAAGGTTCCATGCTTGGTGGCCAATGGAATGTTCCAAGCTTGGTGGCCAATGGAAGGTGAAGGAAAAACACCTTTTCACCTTTTCCATTTTCCCCCCAACAAACTTTATTTAAACCTTCAATTTTTCCCTTGATCTTACGATTTTACTTTACCATGGTTCTAAGCCGTTACTCACGCCTTTCTTTCCTTTTCTTTGATCTATTAATTACGACTATGCACCTTAATTTAACAAGTCCTTCACACCTTCATTGTCGATTTGATTTTGATTAAAGGTCTGACCTTTTTCCTCTCCTTGAAATTATGGCGTCGCGCATGGTCACATCTTACGGGCCGTTAGCCGCATAAGCGAATGAAGAACTGCCTCCGAAGTCATCTCTAGATCTTACCTTAACACAACATCCTCGTGATGAAGAACCCGAACCTCAAAAGGTGCATGCTCATCTTGAAGTTGAACCCCTTCGAGCCTGGTACTATCGTATTTCTCCAAACTCTCGCACCCTGGTGATCTTGCTGCAAGTCGACCCCGCTTCTGGTGATAAACCCGAGACCATTTGTGAAGGTTGTTATGAAACTGAAAATATTTTTATCTTCGCATGGTCTTCAGTTCCTAACGTTAGACATTATCGTTAGTTGCGTGGTCCGATTCATCAACTACCTCCTAATAGCAAGGCGGATTACCTAGTTCGCACCATCCGACGCATCTTAGATTTCCTGTAGTTGTGAACTATCACTATGGCATAGCCCAGGATTTTACATGTACTTGTAGCTCCTTGCTGAACTTATCCCTATTCTAAATAAATGTTTCAGTTATCATCAGACTCCTATTACCATTAGCACATTATCATACTATCTATTTAATCGTTGAGTTGCCTCGAATTAACCTTATGTTCAACGGCTTGAAGATTGTTCTATCTTTATTAGACCTTTCATTAACATCCCTTCAACTGCTTCAAGAATTCCTAACATCCTTGCTACTCCCTAAATACCATAACAAGACTAATGTTACGTTGAACATTACAAATTTTGGTGTCTACTTCTACCCCCAACCCTCTAGAGGTTTCTCACCCCTAATTACGCAACAAAGTTTCTAAAACTATGGTTATTAACCTTTGTTGAAGAAAAGAACTAATCCAACTCCTTATTCACCAATAACGCATTTTAGAAAAGAAAACAACCCCCCTACACACCAAGCACATTCATCATTCCCTATGAAGTCGCTCAAAGCCTTTAATAACCTTACCCCACTCAAATAACCCTAATGCAACTTTTAAAAATTGAGACTCCCGCACATGCTTGTGTCGGTATGGCTCACACTGATGCATCTCTTGTATTCATTTTGACATTGGAATGAGTAATTTTCTACAAAATCAATCATTGAAAGCACAACATCTTTTGGAAAAGTTAAAAGTCCTTGACCTTGTTGTCTTGAAACCTTGTATAACAAAGTTGTGAAGTATTAAAATTTTCAACTTAGGCTTGAAGTAATGAAGAAAGTTAGAAGATTGGGTGTGAAACTTTTCAAGTTTGGTGACTTTCTTCTTTTTTCTAACATGGGTGAATCCTATTACATTCTTTTGGAAACATTTCCACTCCATGATTTGACCATTTCTAGTAGTTTCTTGAGGGCACAACTTCAAATTATAAATGTCACACCTATTGCACTAATAATTCAAATAATCCAACTTGTAATTTTCATCCAATAACCCTTTTGGACAAACAATAGATTGCCAAAGCGATGTGACACCTTCAAAAATATGTAAAAGAACACTACAATCACTTTTAGGACCACAAATGTCACAAGAGCATGTACAGTTAACATGAACACCCTTCCCTTTAATCTTCATGGTGTTAAACCCTTTATGCAATTCTTCCATCTCAATGTGGTACTTGCAACAATTATTCCATTCTTTGAGTCTCCAAACAAACCAAGGCTTCAACCACTCAAAAGTTGTCAACCCAATATTCATAGAAAAGTGTTCGTCTTGAAATCTATTGTAGAATTCTACCTACACAAACAAAACATCCATCAAATTAGGGTGTTAGAATAGAGGAAACAAAATGATAGTTCTATCTTGTGATAATATTCCCAATGATGACATGATTATGTGAGTTGTAATGGAAGTAGGCCCATTTTGAAGCAATTTAATGGCTCTAATACATTTAGCAAATTCTTAAAATGAAAATACAAACAATACATCATGTACCATATTAAAAAAAATTTCAAAGTTGATGTCCAAAAGCTATTGATTTTTTAAAATAATTAATTATAAATACTTAGCATCATGATTTTTGAGACATGGCATAATGATCAGTTCAATATGTACTTTTGGAGTAAAAACAAGTTTAAAATGCCAAGAATTGCACCTCACAAAAGGATTAGGTCTCTATATGTAAGGATTGTACCCAGAGTAAGCAACCAAGAAACACCTCCTTGGAATTCTTGTAATTGGCATTATAATCCAACTTCTAAAACATTTGAATAAAATTCAACCATCTTGATCTAAGTCTCCAAGTTGAGGCTCCTAAATTAAGACTATAATCCAAGGACCAATGATTAGATGAAACACATATTTAATTAATTTAGGACTTTACAAAAGTCCGAAAATGCCAAAACAAAATCTACAAGGTTCCTTTTTTTGAGTCTTTCAATTTATAAATGACATGGTGGCCACCAAGACATGGTTGTTAACAACAAGGAAACTTTAAAGCTCTTGAAGACAAATTTACAATTTACATCCCAAGTTATACAAATTAAACATTTTGGACACCATGGGAGGTTTTTTAACAAAAATAATTAAAAAAATTTGGAGGATGTCAATTAATGAAATACAATTTACAAATATCAAAAATACATGATTGGATTGAATCCAAACTGAACCTTGAGGCATGATGGCCACTAGGTTTATAACAAAAGGAAAAGAAGTTGCAGCATAATGAAAATTTAGATTACATAACAAGTTTACTTAAAGAGAAGAAGAAGTTGCAAAATTTGGAAAAATTTAACACATAATAGTTAAAAAAACTTTATTAAATTTTTTAGATACAAATTGAACCTGGTGGCCACAAGGTTGTCAAAACACTTCATGTAATTTCTTCAACTATTTTGAAACAAAAAATCCCCTATGGAAAAAATATTTTTCCTATAATCCTTAATAAATGATAACTTAAATTGGAAGCATAATTTGAAATAACTTGAACTTGGTGGTCACTAGGTTGTCAAAACACTTGAATTGATTTCTCCAAAAGTCATGGAATGAAAATTTCATTATTAAAAAATAATTTTTCAAGAAAAAACCTTAAAATTTTTTTTTATAAAATATGAAAGATAATGTCAACTTCTCCTAGTCTTGTGATTGTCCATGCTCAAATATGCAACATCAATATCACCTTGGAATATAAAATTGAATGACCAACATCTTTTTCTCCCTTTAAAAGCTGCAACCAATGTTGTGCAGTTTGCGAACAACAATCTGAACCAATTGCAAACAAAAGTTAATACTAGAAAACAAAGGCATATGAAAAGTTATGCTTAAAAAAATGATTTACAAAATGAGAATAAAATGAAATAGGGTGTAAGCAAGATAAAGTGAACAACTTGATTACCTTTTCAAAACTAGAACAAATAGATTTAAAATAATAATAAAACCCATCATAGAATTGTGGGACATTGAATGTTTTCATTTCAACGATTAAATATAGCATAATTAAACAAGATGGATGGTCTAGCCAAATTCAACAAAAAAATATATTTTTCTGCTTTGATGAAGACCAAGTTCATACCATGATTGCATAATAGTTAAAAAACTAATTGTTTTCCTTCCAATTTATTATACTATGGAAATTTTGACACCATTGTTGATGGCTCTAACATCAAAAACATCGGGCCACAAAGTATAGCATATATATTTTTCTCTTCCCTTGGCCTCGGAAATGAGCTATGGGAAGAAAGTAGGTAAATTCAAGCCTAAAGTTCCCGCTTTGTAGGGGCGCGGGTCGGGGAGAAAAAAAAATAGAAAAAAAAGAAAAATTTTCTTTGTCAATCTTTAAGGATTGAGAGCTTTTAAAAAAAAAGCAAGCTTCGATAAGGCCTTCAATGCTTAATTAAGCCTGCCGAGGGGCATTTCTGAATGCAGTTCATTTACTCACATGGACTTGCACAAACCAAACAACAAGTTGGTTAGTGCATAGTTGGAGCACTTCTGGTGCACGGACGAGCCATGGGCAAAATGGACTCACAAGACTCACCATGGCCCGAACTTGGGGGAAGCACCACCTTCCCCCCTTATAGTATACTCTGTGCTTGGCCATGGGACCAAAACCCAAATGTCATTTTGTCTCGAGACTCCCAAGTGGGAGTCCCGAAATTCCCACAATTGGGATTCCCGCAACTTTGGAGGGCCATAACTTTGTGTGCAAACCTTTGATTGAGGTGAGTTCTAAACCAAAGTTGTAGCCCTCGTTGAGAGCTTTCCAACAATATGTGGAACGCCACCTGCACATAAGGAAATCAGGGCGATTCCCAACTTTTAATGATCAAAAGTCAAATTGACAATTTGACTTCTGGCCCTTCTTTTGGCCATAACTTGTGTTTTAATTACCCAAAATGGGTCATGCAAGCCCATTTTAGACATCTACATTCCAAGAGTTTTCTAATCATATAAGGAACTTCTTAATCCAATGAGTTTTTCCGCTTGCAATCGCCCTTTGAAGATTCAGGAGTCCATTGAGACTCCAACTCCCAAAGTGCAAGCTCATTTGGGAGTGTGGGGGTTTATTCCTTCACACTCTCTTGCATTCTCGGGAGCATGAAATGTGACTCCCAGGCACATTCTTGGGCCGCACCTTTGCAAACCCTTGCCTTGGTTGCAAGCCCAAGGCTAGGGTTGTGACAAGAGAACTCACTGTCGAATATAATGTCATTTCCTTCACATTCCTAAGAAGAAAATTCGAGGATTTGTCCACATGTAAGGTAAAAATTTACAACCCACAAAGTAACACAATTAATAAACATTAATTTCATTAATAATGGTAGGGCAGCAACTAGCGATAGTTTAAGGCCCTCCACTAATTATCTCCTAGTGGCCGCTAAAAGATTATGGGTGAAAGATGCCTTATTATTGCACTACTAGAAATTTTGTCTTTTGCAACTTGTCTTATGCAACTAAAAAATGTTGCATGCAACTCCAAAATAGTTGCATGTGAGATTTTTTAGTTGCATAAGACAAGTTGCAAAAGACAAAAAATTTAGTAGTGTTGCTTAGTGGCCACCAAGCAATAGGACATGAAAGGCATGTTACTATCACCTAGCAACTGCCATGTGATAGTCCAAGACCATAGATTATGTTTTTCATAAACTAATTATCATATAAATGAACCAAGTGCATAATATTTTATAAATTTCTTGGGGGCCACTAGACATTGTTCAACACACAACCAGCTATATCCCACAAAATGCTTATTAAAATTATCATAGAAGATTAGTTATTCTATTAATAACAAGCAAGTTTCAAGTATAACATCAAGTCCCAAGTTATATTTAGTCTACTACATAGATTTCATTAAAGAACTACACATAACTAAATATTACTGACCCATGCATACAACCCATACATCATAATGCATGTTCATTAAAATGAATTAAAAGTCAAAAAACTTAATCAATTGACCACCTTTCTACTCAACCCACAAAACTATATGGATTAAAAACATTTGGTGGAGGTTTGATGCCTCACAATTCCTCACTAGCTTTTTGGCTTTCATCTGCAGCAACTTTAGCTAAGATCGGCCCTGATGACAAAATTATAGATGTATTGACCATTGATGTGTTTACAGATGCAAGCACATTGTCTTCCTTTCATAAATCCTTTTAATCATGGCCGTTCAGTTCTTCAGGCACCTCTTGGCAAGCTTCCGAACTAGCCTCCCATGCAAGTGGAATTGCCTCCAGTGTTGGCAAAATTTGAGTATCATTGTTCTTTGGATTTTGCCCCTAAGATTGACCTTTCTCCCTCACCGATTGGCTATTACTCACTGCTTGGCTAATACTACTTGAGGCCCTTCTCTTATTTTTACCTCTTGTAACATAGCCAAGTTTTTTCTTATCCACCTTTGGTGGACTTAGGTGGTCAAATGTTTGAGATTAATTCATGGCTTCTTCTTCAATAGGTATGATCATAACATTTTCATAGTTCTCAACATTAGTTTGAACAACTTTTGTGATCATCAAAATCGGTTTAGGTGGTTGAGTTCTGACGTTCTAAGTCACGACACCGGTTAGCATGCAAAGACACACTAAAGCCATCATCTTGCAACAATTTCCTTTGATATCTTCTAGAATGATTTCAAGAACCGTACTTTTATTTTCCTGAGAACCAGAAGGCAAGATCAAACAAAAACATCTATATTCAAGGATATCTATTCAAAAAACATAAAATCATACAATTGATAAGGATGAATTGGACTTACTAGGTAGACATAGGTCACAACACCTCCACCAAAGATACCTAGACAAACCATGCTACTCAAAATTATAGGCTTCAGAATTTGCAATACTACTTTCGGGGAAACTTCATGTTTATATAATTGTCAATTTTTCGGAAACACAGAAATTAGGCATTCAATTAATGCTAGTAGTTTGTGCTTGTAAGGATATCGACGCCCATATTTGTTCCAATTTTACAAGGGAACAAATATGTGTACATCGACACAAGATTGTTCAATAAAGTTGTCAACTAAAATGTAACCTTTCATTCTTGTGCCATGTACTACCCAAATTCAAATCGAATCTTGGTGACAAAAATCAATTTACACATAATAGTAAGTAAGTTCTTGAACGACTTTCGATCACATGTGCAAGCAACTACCATAAAATTGGCCTTAGCGTCGAGGAGTCCGATAAGAAAAGACTCCCAATCAGGGCCTTTCCAAACAATGGGAACATCTTTCATACTGTGTGGTACAAATGATGGCGATGGTTCTTGTTGCATCATCTTACAGGAATGATGCTGATGATTCCTTATTGATAACATCAATAGGCCTAACATGTTATCAACTCTATCATAAGGTGCAAATTTTGTAAGGTGTACCAAAATCTTGTCACACATCACTCTTTTTGTTGTTTTTACCCAATCCTTTTTTACCATGTAAAGACACATTTATGGATGATTATGATGGAATCTAGAATTATAATGGTTTAAAATATAGTCCTTTTGAAAATTTCGAAAACTTTTGATTCATTATTTTTTATGGGGATCAAAATATAGGGTAAATAAGGATTGCAGTAAGAACTAAGCCCTTTTCATCCTATGCGGTACACTTTAAAGGATTTGCACCCCATACTTGTAATGACTATATAATATAATGGCCTTTGTTGTAACATCTTCAGCACTCCCACTTTAAATCCACTTCTCCAAAGAACATTTAAACCCCAAAGGTGGAGTCTCATATAAGGAGTTTAATTTAAATTTCTTTTAATAAAACTCATCATTGAGCTCTGAATCCAAAATAAAAAACATCTTGTTGAAGTTGTGCTTCTCTTTCAACATGTGCCATTCATCATCCGAATAGGGCTTCTAATTATCGGCCATCAACTTTGGATGACCAAAATGAATCATTATTTCATTTCAAATAACAACCTTCTTCTTTAGGAGCCTTGTAAACTCGTACATGGACTTCAATTCTGGCCTCCTTCCTTTGGTTGGATGCTCCTTCAAAGTTATAATTTTCACAAGGAGCCCCCTTGCCAACTTCTCCAACTAAGTTTCCTTCAAATTTGCCAAGTAACCAAAGGTGAATTTGCTAATTAGTTTTAGCAGATGTGCTGGTACGTCCGTAGATCCATCAAGGATATTACACCTTTCCCATTCGAGGACATTTTGCCACAATTGGAACATTCATCTGTCAACAACAAGATGTTCATGCATTCCTTTATGGATTCCACGTTCAGCATGGGCTTCAATGTCTCCTTGAATTTTTACACAACAAGTAAAAGAACAAGAATGATTAATAATAGAAGTAAAAACAAAGGAATATTGCATAACATATTGTGATCTTTGAATACCTTGTATTCATTAAAGTGTCAAAGAGAAGCATCCAAATTTGGACATGTCCATTCATAAGTGTCCCAAATTTGAAATGCATGTGTAAGGTTCTCCCTATAAGAAGGCTTTGTTCCAAGGTCACAATACTTGTTCAAAATTTTTGAGAGGTTGCAAATTCTCACAAAATTTGTGTCCCACATGACGATTATTTGGAACTTGCTATAAATCTTTTGAACATGGTCCTTTATATTGGGATCCTCCACTAGTTTCTGTTCATGCAATCATATTTTACTATTACATTCCTTCCAACCATGTCATTCGCATTGCAACCAAGTATGTCAAAGAGGAACAATAATGCAAAGACAACATACCTTTGCTATAGTAATTGTGTGTTGCCCCCCAACAATTAGAAACTAATGGTTTTGTATATCCTCCCACTTCCTAGGCTTCCATGACAAAATATGGCTTGCACTTTTGGGGTCTTCTGGAATCGCAAATATTGGCACTTTTGTGTCAAACTTGTTGTATTATGTAATCTTTTTTTTGATCTTGTCCTTATGTATATCTGAGAAAGTTGATATACAATGTTTAGGGGCGCTCTTTTAAAATGGTGAACGTTGATCGTAACACCCGAAATTGGGTCATTTCCGAAAGGGAAGTATTTCGAAAACTTGTCTCCTAATGTGTCATCCACCAATTGACACTTTGCCGCATCAAATCCCTTCTCATCCTTACCTACTACTAACTTTGTCAAAAATTTCTCTTTATTCTACGCTTCAAATTTTTCCTTTCGTGGTTTTTTTGTTGGGTGTGACTTGCTTGAGCCATCAAAGTTAATCATAACCCATTTAAAGGCCCTATGGGAGTCTCTTGCTGATTTTTTGTTTTCAATTTGAAGAACTTCAAAAAATTCATCCCAACGATCACAAACATCTTGCGCAATTTTATCTTTCAATTCTTTCAACCTAAAACCTTTATTAGCACTAGTTAGGGAGAGCTCATCACTGATTTTGTCAATCAGGCATACGAAAGCAACTACCCACTTCTTTATTAAGTCTTCAAGCATGAGGACAACCATTGCCAACTCATGAACCCAAACCTTCAATGTGTGGATGAGCATTTTTTTTACTAAATCCTTGTTATCATTCTTGATGAAATGGAACTCTATCGAGTACTTTGTTGCAGGCATTAGCCTCACCCTCCAAATTGATATGCTTTTCAAGAAGGTCCAAATTCCGAGATATGCCTTAGGATAATATTGGTTGAACTCCAAGTACTCACTAGTCACCTTCTTTATTAACGGGGGTGTGTACTTTCATGTCAAAAAAATTGTAGAAATATGACCCCAGGACTATCGTTTAAAATAATCAAGGCATCCAAGTGTTAGAAAGTAATATTATTTTAGATTCTTTAGCGGCCGCTAGGCGTTCTTTTTAAATGGACTGGGAATCATTTAGCAACCACTAGGTGTTCTTTCAAAAATGAACTTAGAAACGCCTGGTGATTACCAGGCGATTCTCAACATCACGACCTAAGTAACCCCTTATGGTCACCAAGCATTTTTCAACATCACAATTTGAAGAACACCTAACGGTTGCCAAGAATTTCTCAACATCACAATTTGAAAAACACCTAGCAGCCACAAGGCGTTTCTTAGCATCAAAACCTTAGGAATGCTTAACGGCCACTAAGCATTTCTTTGCATTATAAGCAAAGGAACGCTTGGCAACAAAAAAATGCCTAGCCACTGCGAAGTGTTCCTTTGCTTATAATGTAGAGGAACGCCTAATAGCCACAAGCATTTCTTTGCAATATAAGTTGAAAAACACCTAACGGCCACTAAACATTTTTTAGCAATATAATCTAAGAAACGCCTAGTGGTTGCGAAACATTTTTCTACAATACAAGTTGAAAAACACTAAGCCTTCTTTGGTAATAAAATTTGAAAAATGTTTAATGACTATTAGGTGTTTCTTTGAAATATAATCTTTAAAATGCTTAGCGGTTGCTAAACATTTCTTTAGAGATTGAAACTCTATGACATAGTTCTTTAGAATTTGACATTGAATCAAATGCAGACATAGAAAAACTGTGGGGCAATGTCTAATAAAAATAGACACGTATAGATTAGATGATGAGTTATACACAAGGAAGTACAATCACAAAAAAGGCCAATCATACATACAATGCAAATGATAGAAACAAGGCCAAACATGTTGAGATAAATAGAGTGAATGATTAGCTGGATAGAGAATAGGCCATTCATAAATAGAAACTATCATTAGTAAGATTGGTACTTCAAGGACAAGCTCACACATATTTGGACAATGGTTATGAAATAGTTTTTAAAGTACAACGACATAGAGACTAACAAAAACAAAAGTAAACATAAATAGGGATACACAAACATACACAAGCATAGGGATTTGTTGTTGCACACAAATTCATTAGTAGAAGTACATTTAACATCAAATGCCTTTTAAATCAAACCCTCTTTTAGTGCTTCACAAATACAAACACACTAAAGGATACATGGAACTAACATTGGCACACAAAAGTACACAAGATGAATATCTGACAGGAAAGTGCAAAGATTGGGTGAATGCACAAGGTTTTGACATTTGAAAAGTACTAGTTTCTGCAAGTCTTAGGTGATATTTGGAAAGAAGTTCTTGGTACCTTTCTAAAAATTTGAGACTTTACAAAATGATTATTTTTACAAAAAGGTACAAAAGGATTTTGAGTCTTTGGCTTGTTGACAATTGTTTTATGCAAGGAGAACATCAAAATGAAAAAAAGTGTATTGTGCCCTAGACTTCTAAATTTTGTGTTCTACATGTTTGTCATCTCTGCTACAATGCCCTTGAATTGCACAAGAGAAGAAGGATGAGAACCCATCCTTCATTTCTTTTGTCTCTCCCAAACCTTAAAATTTCAAAAAAATAGTAGAAGAACATATACCTGAAAGTGGGTTTGCTTGTTGGGTTGGTCTTGAACGACTTTGAAACACACTTGCCAAGAGTTGTCATGGAAAGAGATTGCCAAGTGCACTTCCGAGCATGCTTGCTTCGCTGAATGCACTTTTGAGCCAAACGCACTTCTTTCCTTTACCGAGAGAGTGTGAGAGGGAAAGAGGGAGTGAGATGGCGAAACAAAGTTTGGGGAAGCACAAAAGAATGAAGGTTTGTGAAGCATGAGAGAGAGGACAATGAAAATGCGAGAGATTTAGGAAGTGCAAAAGGTTGAGAACATGTGAGAAAGAGAGATGGAGATTAGGAAAATGAAAGTGAGAGCTAAACCCTGACTATTTTTTTTTTGAGGGGTGATGTTGGGATGGATGGATGGAAAGATCAATGGACGAATGCAAGATGGACAAAGTAATCAATGAAAGGATGGAGTGTTGAAAAACATTAAAATTGGGGATTATATTTTATATGCCAAAAAAATTATAAAAGCAAAAGGAGAAAATATACATCCAAAAGAAAGATGAAAATAATTTGGGGTTTATTTTTTCTTTGTCAAAAAGAAATATCCAAGTTGAAGGAAGAAAAAAATGATAATTGGGGATTTTTTTTTGGCTACATAAAATATATTTACGTTTTAAGGGAAAAAGATGAAAACTAAAGGTAGAAAGTCTCGAAGAATAAAATTTGATGTAATGTATGAATAATGATCATTTAAATTAATTTATAACCCAATGTCCAAGGATCTTATGGTTTTGTGTTAAGATTAATGCAAGAATGTTTGAGTGGTTTAGGGTTTAGGTTGAACATGATTAAGGTTTGAAGGTTACGAGGATGTTGGGTTTAGGGTTAAGGGTTTTAAAGGGGTTTGTGTTTTGGGTGTGAATGTATTATGGAATTAGGGTCAATGACACTACGAAGTGAACACGTGAACATGAGTGTGTGAACAAGAATGGATATTTTTGGAATATTTTGATGATGTGGACAAAATATTACTAGAATATCATTATGCCATGTAGGAATGACGTGGAAAATATTCCACATTTACATGGTTGAAAGTCATAAAATGGATGAAAAGTTTGGATGAAAGTTGAACATCAAGAATTTTTTAGATGATAAGTACAAGTTGACGAATAATTTGGATGAAACTAATTCCAAAACAATAATGACGCATGAAAACCACATCTACATGGATGAAAGTTACATGAAGGATGAAATATTAGGATGAATGTGGAGCATGAATGAACTTTTGGATGATAATTGAAAATAGACGAATTGTTTGGATAAAACTTCCGGTTAGTTGAATGTATGGATGAAAGTAATTCCAAAACAATTATGACGAATGGAAATTATTAGACTCACATAATTTTCATGTCTAATTTCATTCGTAAAGGAGAAACTCGATGGAGCTATTTTACAATATCAACTAGTGAAACAATCATTTGTGAAAATTAAATCAAGTCGCATAGTTTGTCAAGGGCAGGAAGTCCACATAATAATGCAATGGGAAAATGCTTGAGAAATTAATGAATAGTGCACTACACACATAATGTTGAAGAATATTTTCATTTATGCAGTAGAATAAATTCCAAAAAATAGAACCCATAACAATCCTATTTAACAACAATCTAATGACTCTATAACCTAAATTACCTCTAGGACTTTGGCTCAATGTAATAATCTATGAACCTCATTCCAACTCCAAGATGAATAATGGATGAATGGTTTTCTAATCCCAAAATACATGGCATATTGCAAAATGTAATACAAATGCTTACAAGGCACCCACGCCCCCCTCTTGCCTAGGGACGAAACCATCATGGGAGCAAAATCCACACAATTGCAAGTTGGGTAATCATTAATCGTTACCTCATATTACTTATGGTTTTTTGGCGGTCTTGAAAGGACGTGGTAAATCTATCCATATCCTAGAGGAGGAATGTTTGAGGGAGTTAATAATGTGTCTTCAAAAGTTTGTCCCACCTCCCACTTGTTTTTTTTTGCAGAATGGATAGCTTGAAAGTGTCGGGAAGATGAATCTTCCTCCCATTCTTTGAGTTTGGCCAAACATATGGATCTAATGGCTTATAGACAAGGGCAAAAATACCATTGCCAAAGGGATTCCAAGGGGCACATCTAGGAGGCTACTTCATGAGTGTAGATATGTCGTCCCCAATTAGATTAATGAAGGGACATCTTGGCTTCCTCGAGAGTAAAAAACCAACCTCCTCCAATACTAGCACCTCAATTTGAATGAGATTAGTCCCTTCTTGCATAGGCCATAAGGCAGGCAAGGCTAGACTATCAAATGCATCAAGTGTTTGTCCTTCCCACACAACGCATAAGGTCATCATGACAAAACCAAAACTTATGTAGCTCAATTGATATAACTTTGGTTGTAAACCAATAACCAACATAACACGAAGCAAGAATACCAATATCTATTTGTTTTGAAATGATTTTGGCTTAGCAGTAATGTTTAATGTCTTTTTGCAATGCCAAACAATGATTGTTTGACTTTGGGGGACAATATTCAATTCACCAAATGTCGTCCCCACAAAGGCATTCAAGGACCTCCACACCATTGTGGGTGACAACAAGATTAGTGCCGCTACCTTCTCCCACATCAACAACTAACTGCTGGTTGATTATAATCATTGCATTGGCAACTTTTGGATGAAAAAAATTCACCTGACCATGAAAAAAGTTCAATCGACAGTCACATGTACTAGCCACATGTGGTTGTTGAATGTCGTTGGATGGCAACCAAATTTATTCGGTCGTTAATGGGTTGTGTGGATAATTAGCAATCGAAAAAATTTGGTCACCATCTGACGACCATTGAAAATTTTTGATCGCCAATTGAAAATTGTATAAGTAGTGACCAAAAATTTAGTCGCCAACTGGTTAATTGTTTTATTGGCGATTGAAATTTTAGTCGCCACATGTTTGATGGTGACCAAATGTGTTTCAATCACCTTCAATCGCAAACTATACAATGGTCTAGTGGTGATTGAATAATTTTTTGGTCACCATCTGATGACCTTGAGCCCATGATGCTTGCATAATGCCTACCATTAGATGGCAACCAAAATTTTGGTCAATAATGAATCTGGGTTATTGGACTAGGCTTGGTGCCATATCATGCATTCGATGGCTATCGAAGGCGACTGAAACAAGTGGCTTGGGCTTGGTTCTAGGGCTTTGGGCATGTGTGGATCCACTATAAGACCCACATTTTTGTCATTTCATGTACTTTCTTCACTATGTGTGAGGACTTTATTTATTTTGAATAATCAGTGCCATACACTTGGAAGAAAGTGGAGTCCTTTAGAGGGCTTTTAAGTTCACACCGCCAATTGTGAAAATAATTGTGTGTTGGACTTGAATGTTGAACCTCTAGGAGGACCCCAATACTAATTTATTAAACCATTTAAAAAAAACTTAGCCTTAATTTACCCCACCTTTAACCCTAATTTATGTTTACCTATTTATTAATGAACAATGGGTATGATGATGGACAATGCGGATCGAAGGAGAGTGGTTAGGGGCCATGGCACGAAAGGAAGACAACACAAAGTAGAGCTCGAAACATTTGAAGACCCAACCATAGTAAAAGCTATTGGATGGCAAAACCTTCCACTATCATAATTCTTAATTTTTTTTACTAAAAATTTTGGTAAAAAAAGACCCATTTTGGACAAGTCATTTTGAATCTATCCATTGTGATTAGGCCGTGTACTTTTTGATTAAGCTTAGGTTGACATTTTTGACTAGTCATTTTGATTGTTCAATACAATTGTCAAATGATTTTTTGACTGGTCAAACACCATTTTGACAAGGCAAATGTCATGTGGCATTTAAATAATGGCCACCCAAGTTAAGCCACGTGGCATTTAAACATTGGCCATCTAGGTTATGCCACATGGCCTTTAAACATTGGTCACTAGGTTATGGCACGTGGATAAAACCTAAGCAATTTAAGTTAAACCTAAAATTAGATACCTATTCTTAAGGTCCCTATGTTTAAGAACTTACAACCTAAACTCCTAGGCTTAAGTCTAGGAGCTTATAATTAGCAATTAGATGTAGAAGCTTAAAGGAAGCTAGGGCAACCTAAACTATGACCTTTATTAGGTTTAAATGTACAACACCTAGATTAAGCCTACACCTAGATGACCCAAGTAGGAAAATCCTATTTCATTTTGAATTTGGCCTTTTCAATTGGCTCATCCCAAGTGGCCTTCCTTTTAAAAATATATCTTATGTTTTGGATGCTTATGGTGCATCTATTTATATTGCCCATCATTTGCAAAGGATGACAAATAATATGGGATAAACTTTTGGAAGGGAAAAACATTTTCATTTCCACACAACACTAAAGCCTTTTAGTTCACACAACATTATTCCTAAATAACTATGTAAAATACAAAAATTAAGTAAATAAATAAATAAAGAGGTAGGTAAAATATGCATGTTAATTAAGTTAAAATAAAATTAGTAAAAATTATTATCTAGTTATTTAGTTATAACTAATAATTATAACCAAATTATAAATAATCCTTATAAATTTGACCTAATTCATTATATTATCAACAATGCATTTGTAATAATTAATATCTAACTATTTAATTACACATTCATTAGTGTATTTTAGGTAAATAATTATTTAACCAACTAGTAATTTATCATAGGTATATAAATGGCATGTCCTAGCCTATATAACTAGGTTTACATATATGCTAAAATATAGGTAAGTAGGTGGAATATAGGTAGGGTATGTATAAATAAATACACCTTCATATAAGCTAATTGTATTTAAGTTATTTAGCCACATACTTACATTACATAAGTTAAATATATGGTTCATTTAATCTAGGAAAAATTAATTATGGAAAAATTAATGATTGGTAAAATAATAATGTCTATACCAACCACAACTAAAGTAATTATGGAAAAATTAATGATTAATAAACTAATAATGGTTAAACCAACCAAAAATTAAAAATAATTATGGAAAGTAACCATGATTAAACGAATTATGATTCAATTAACCATATCTTAATAAATAATGGTTAAATGTATAATGACTAAACTAATTTTGGGGAAAATAATTATGGCCAAACCAACTATGGTTAAATTAGAAATGGTAAAATTGACCATGAATAAAATAAATATGGTGAAACTAACCATGAATAAAGTAAATAAGGTCAAACTAACCAATGAATAAATATTTTATGTTTAAACCAACCATTAATAACTAGAAATGGCTAAAACTAACCAAGAGTAAAATAAATATGCTAAATTAACCATAAGTAAAGTAAATATGGCTAAACTAACTAATGAATAAATATTTTATGGCTAAATTAAAAATGGTTGAGTTAACCATGAGTAAAATAAATATGGCCAAATTAACTAAAGAATAAATATTTTATGGTTAAACCAACCATGGCGAAACTAAAAATGGTTAAACTAACCATGAGTAAATAAATTTGGTTAAACTATCCATTAATAAAGTTAATATGGCTAAATTAATTAATGAATAAATTTTTTATGGCAAAACTAATTATGGCAAAATTAACCATGGCTAAATGGTTAAACTAACCACTAATAAAGTTAATATGGTTAAACTAAATAATGAATAATATTTTATGGCAAAACCAACCATGGTTAAACTATTAACCATGAGAAAATTAATTTGGTTAAAATAAGCATGAGTGAAATAATTATGGCTAAATAAATTTTTTTTAAATAATTATGGCAAAACCAACCATGGTTAAGTTAACAATAGTTTTAAATTAATTATGGATAAATGAATCGTGGTTAAATTAAATATGGCTAAATTAACCATGGTTAAAACATATACAATTGAACAAGCTATGGTTAATTAAACATGATTATATTGAGCATGGTTAGATTAGTTATGGTTAATTGTAATTTTAATTAGGTTTTTCATAGGTAATTGAACCATAATTAATTTCAATATAGTCAATTTAACCATAGTTAGATAAACCACATATATAATTAGTTTAATCATAATTAATTTGGTCACAATTCATTTAGTTATGATTAGCTAACTTTACATTTTCCAACTTTTTTCTAATTGGTCAAACATAGTCAAAATGTTAAATGTAGTCCCAAAATACCCAACTAGTATTATAATTTATAATTGGCCATTTTGACTAGGCTTATTTAGTTAGCCCTATTGATTGAGTATAATAGGCGGTCTTATTGACTAGGGCATTTGCCAATTTGACTAGATTGGGTGGTCTTATTGCCCAAACCACTAATCAATTTGATTAGGTGGTATTTTAAAATCCAATTTGATTAGATGTCCGATTTTACTAATTGTCAAATCAGTCACTCTAGTCAAATTGATTAGTCAAAAAATACCCATTGTCATTAAAGCTTTTGGCTTCTAGTAAAAAATACATGTCCTTTAGTAAAAAAGATCCATTTAATTAACTTGGTTAGTTTGAAAAAATAAGAATTTTAATAGTGTTCTTCAGCTTTGGTCGTACACCTTATGTTTGTAGTATGTGTAGTGATGCCACATTGACAAAAAATGGCCATTTTCTAGGCATGAGATCCACATGAAAAATAGTTTCGCCCAATATACAAGTTGCTTGGATAAACATATGAAGGCACACATGTTGGAGGTTTACATGGCCATGACAGGGAACCTTTTTTTTCCCAAAACGAAGTGTCTTTAACTGTGGCACGAATGGTTTATGAGGAGGTGGTGCTTGGGGTTTAGGTCAATTGGACGACCATTCTAAGCAACCAATTGGCTAACAATGTGTTTCCATACCAACTAGATATATCTGTGGTGGCAAATCCATTGGCTCTTCCAAAACCTCACTCGCTTCCTATAACAGTTCCTCTAGGTTTTATAAGATGACCTTTGGTTCCTCCTAGATCTTCCCCTATCACTCCCCCTTTCTTTTTTCAACTAGTATCACCAATGCTCATTATTCTTGAATCAATAACATCAAATACTTTTTGTACTCAAGATCTAGATCTTGTGATGAGTGATCAAATTATTCAATGCCTTTAGGGACAAAGTCCCCTTTGATCACTACAAGGCATGGACAATCCTGTGGATGCAGACTAGTTGGATGATGCGGTTCATATGGCATTTTACATGCCATTTAACATGACAAAAGGATGATTAGTGGTGGTTGGCACAAGATGTTAACATATTGTCCTCCACAAGATGGGCCAACATTGTAAAACATGCTCTAGAGGCATTGCAAAGGGAAATGGGCGTAATGTGGATGTCATTTTAGGAGGTGATATTGAAGCGTGATGCACTGCATGAAGAATTGGCTACATGCCAAACAAAATGTTTTGGGCTAGAACAAGATGTTGCCATTTAACAAGAGGCTCTACAATAAGCATTTGTAAAGGCCACTGAGGCAAAAAAGGAATGCTTGAATTCTATGGAAAACATTGAATGTTACCATCAAATGTTGATTGATGTGAAGGAATAGTATTGAAGACAAATTGAAGTGTTTGTGAAGGTGACCAAACAAAATTTGAACCAAATGCATTTTGCATGTATTTTGGTAGCCAATGTTGTCAAAATCAACGTGATGTGCCCATTTTGCTTCAAACATCACATCGATGTTCATCTTAATGCGTCCGTCACGACCATTAAGAAGGGTGTAGGAAAATCCTTAGTCACATTCAAGCTACCCTTGTTACAATTGGTGACCAAAAATGGATTTCGATCACCAATCCATCAGTGATAGAAATTTTTCAATTGTTAATCTTGCAACGATCGAAAATTTTCAATTGCCAAAGGATTGGCAATTGAAAAAAAAAAATCACCATCTTTTCGGTGTGTCACTATGGCTTTAACATTTACATGAAAAAAATCTTAAGGAAAAAGAAAAATGATGGAAATTCCAATATTTCACAATGCAAAAATATAATCTTTAGAAAAAAATCCTTTAAAATAATCCAAACTCCTTCACAATATCACAACTCTATCATTAATCTCAAGTTTCAACACAAGCCAAACTATCATCTTTCAAAAATCCTCACATAAAAATAAACCTACTACATGGGGGCCAAAATTCGTTAAGCTATTATACTCTATAATGAATCTAAACACAATATCTTCATCTTGGTAAGTAATGCCAACAAAAAATGAAAACCAAAAAAAAAGTATACAAAGTGAATGCCTTGTAAAGTTTGCATTAAGAAATGCTTTTTTAAATGAATTTTTATGATTCATTTTCATTAATTAATGTTTATCAATTATGAGAGCATTTATTGGAACCAATTATCTATGATAAATCCAATCATCCATAATTCAAAAATTTTAAAAATAGATG